>RepKanNP_Acetate_BrdU_F21BDRAFT_1000111_pt1 | contig 42546 bp, 37 predicted proteins | sample RepKananBrdUF21B_FD_10624 | JGI IMG/M metagenome (IMG submission 10624)
GCAACCCGCCACTCATGGCGGGCGCCTCGTAGGTCCCGCCGGAGATCTCGATCAAGTCGATTCCCGCCCCTGCCAGCGCGCGGATCGTGGCCAGCGATTCTTCTTCGGTGAAGCCACCACGCTGGAAGTCGGCCGAGTTGAGCTTGATGCCGATCGGGAACTCCGGACCGACTTGTCGGCGGATCTCCGCATAGACGGCCATCAGGAAGCGTCGGCGCTTCTCGAGGGTTCCGCCCCACTCGTCGTCGCGACGGTTGTGATGCGCGGAGAGGAACTGGTTGACCAGCTAGCCGTGGGCACCGTGGATCTGCACGCCACTGAAGCCGGCTTTCTTGACGATGGCCGCGCTGCGCCCGAAACGCTCGATGATGTCGTGGATCTCGGACCCGGTGGCTTCACGTGGAGTCTCGAAGAGGGCCGCCATGTCCTCGCGGAAGGGGACGGTCGAAGGCGCGAGGTTGAAGGCGTTCAAGCCCTTGGTGGACTGCTTGCCGGGATGGTTGAGCTGCGCCCAGATGGCGGCGCCCTGCGCCGTCGCCGCCTTTGCCCACTGGCGCAAGACGGTCAGGTCGGATTCGTCCTCGACGGCGACGTTGCCGGGCTCGCCCAGAGCGCGGCGGTCGATCATCATGTTGCCCGTCACGATCAGGCCCAGGCCCGAGGCGCCCCAACGTTCATATAGCCGTACGAGGCTGGACGTCGGCCGGTTGTCGTAGGTGCCCAGCGTCTCGCTCATGGCGGCCTTGGCCAGCCGGTTACGCAGGACCGTGCCGTTGGGCAATGTCAGGGGCTGGTTCAGAAGCCGGTGGCCGGCGTTGGATGTCTTGGGCATGGGCATGTCGCTGCGTGATGTGTCGTGAACGGGGTTGGGAGATGACTTGGCCGGGATGTGGGACATGGCGAGCTCCGTCATCGCCGCGATGGTCAGGCTCGGGTTCACGCCCAGGTTGGCGCTGAGCATGGAGCCGTCGCAGATCAGCATGTTCTGGTAGCCGAACACGCGGTTGCGGGCGTCTATCACGCCGTGCTCGGCGGTCTGCGCCATGGCACACCCGCCCATGCAGTGGGCCGTGGTGGGGATGTTGAACAGGGTTTCGGTCAGCAACGACATGGGAATGCCGCCAAGGGCCTTGGCCGCGCGTTCGACGAAGGCGTTCGCCTCCGGAATGTGGGCGGGAATCGGCGCGCCTTCGGTGCTCAATTGCTTGCCGAACGGCCAGTACCAGGGACGGCGCAGGCGCAGGTCGATGTGGCCTTCCTTGTTCTGCATGACCACGAAGAGCATGGTCTGGCGCGCGAAGCCGATCGGGTTGTGGGCCCGCAGCGCCTGGACCGGATGGCGCAGCATGCGCCAGAGCCACGCCGGAATGCGCCGCCAACCCGCGGCGGCGCCACGCATCACCGTCATCAGCAGGCTGGTGCCGTCCATGCCCTCTGCGTACCGCACCACGCCGACGTGGGTGTGCGGGTCGAGGTAGATGGCGGCACCGCCTGCGATGCCCGGTGACATGCTGGGCCCGCGCCCGGGGAAGCGCAGCCCGAGGAGCGACTCGGCGTTGGTGCGGATGCGCTTGCCCAAATCATCGCTGAGCCGCGGCAGCGAGCCGCCTTCCTTCAATCGCAGTAGCAGTTCGACCGTGCCCAGCGACGACGCGGCAAACACCACGGCGCGGCAGCGAAAGACGCGCCGCCGCTTGTCGAAGAGCGCGGTCGAACACTCGGTGTGGACCTCGTAGCCGTCGCTGCCGTCCGGCTTGCCGTTGAGTGGACGAACATCGACCACCCGGGTTTCCGCAAAGACCTGGGCGCCGCGCCGCTCGGCCAGGTAGAGGTAGTTCTTGTCGAGCGAGTTCTTGGCGTTGTGCCTGCACCCCACCAGGCATCCGCCGCAGCCGGTGCAGGTGCTGCGCTCCGGGCCTTCGCCGCCGAAGTACGGGTCGGGGTAGGTCTTGCCACCGCGTTCGCCCGGAGGCGGGAAGAAGGTGCCCGAACGGCCGGCGTAGTAGCTGTCGGCTACCCCGGCCATGTGCGCAAGTTTTTCCAACCTTCGATCGGCCTCGCCCAGCAGCGTGTTGTCGGCCACACCGAGCATGCGTTCGGCAGTGGCGTAGTGCGCCGGCATGACCCGTTTCCAATCCTGCAGACCAGCCCAGGAGCCCTGGTCCCACACGTCCGGCGATGGTTTGAGCAAGGCGCTGGCATACGCAATCGAGCCTCCGCCGACGGCGTTGCCGCACATCACGACCACGTGGCGGAACAACCGCATGTTGAAGAAGCCGAACATGCGAAGACCCGGCCGCCAAAAGTAGCGACGCGCGTCCCAGTTCGACTTGGGGAAGTCTTCGGGCTTCCAGCGTCGCCCCATTTCCATGACGCCCACCGTGTAGCCCTTCTCCGACAGCCGCAGGGCCGAGACGCTGCCACCGAAGCCCGAGCCGATCACGATGTGGTCGAAGTCATAGGGCGCTGCGTCTGCATGCGAGGCTTGCAGCCTGGGGGCGGGCACGGTGGCGCCCGGCGATGTCGTCATGGTTTGTCTCCGCTTATCGTTGTGTCGCCGGCCGGGCCGGTGCGTGCGCGGCGGGTGGAGCGACCGTCAGAACGGGCTGCGGTCCCGGGGTGCGATGACCTTGGGCGGCTGCAGGTAGGCGGTGAGCCCCTGGAACCACATGACTTCGCGAAAGTCACCGCTCACGATCAGGTCCTTGCTGCCCACCCCACGCAGGAATGCGGGCTGTGCGTCCTTGGCCGACAGGATCTCGAAGCCCTTGGCCGCGTTCGAAAAGGTGAACGTGAACGCCGCGTTGTCGGTCAAGCCGGCGAAGGAGCGCACGGCGCCTTTCTCGATGAGGTACCAGCGTCCAGCGCCCGAGGCTGTGCGAATCTGGAAGACGAGCTTCTTCTCGCCGAGGTAGCGCGCGCACGCCGCGCTGCTGCGGATCTTTCGCTGTAACAAGAGTGCAAAGGCCCATAAGAGGAGCTTGAACTTGAGCATGGCGCCTTACTTTCGAGGACGGTGGTTGGACCCAATGACGCTGGGGCGGCGACGGCGCTCACCGTCACTCGCCCAGGAACTGCAACGCGTGCTGCAGGAAGCGCTGCGGGCACTGGAACTGAGGGGCATGGCCGGCATCGGGGTAGATGAACAACTGTGCGTTGGGCAGGTTGCGCGCCATGTAGAACGAGTTGACGGTCGGCACCATCACGTCGTGCACGCCATTGAGGATGAACGTGGGCTGGTGGATACCGCGCAGGTAGGCGAAGGGGTCGTCTTCCTTCAACCGGGGCAGGTACAGCACGTTGGCCTCGATCTGGGCGTTGGCCACCTGCGGCGAAGACGGCGGGTCCTGATCCACCCGCTGGTGACGCCGCTCCCAGAACGCCCGAGCAGCCTGTTCAGCCTGATCCGACCGGCCGAAGAACAGGTAGCGAAAGTCCTCGAAGGTGGGTATCGGGTTGACCGCCGTGGTCAGCACACGTTCTTCCAGTTCGGGATTGCCACCTCGCGGACCGGTGCCCAGCAGCATGAGCTTGCGCACGAGTTCGGGGTGGCGCCACGTGAGGTCCAGCGCCTGGAACCCGCCCAAGGAGAAACCCAGGACGTCGATCTGCTCCAGGCCGAACGCACGAACAAAAGCCGCGGCGTCGTCGGCCATGTCCTCGATGCGCGTGCGGGGTGTGCCACCCGAGGAGGCGATGCCGCGACCGTTGTACAAGATGACTTCGCGGCCAGCCGCCAGGCCGTCGGTCATCAACGGGTCCCAGTGATCCATGCCACCGCGGAAGTGCTGCAAGAACAGCATCGGAGGCTGCGAAGCAGCTCCATTGCCCCAGCGGCGATAGGCGAATCGGGTGCCGCCGACTTCCACGAAGCGCGTGGGTGCGGTCAGGTGCGTGTCAGTCATGTGCTTGCCTATGAAACCAGGAGAGTTGCGGCGTGCGTGCGTGCGCGTGCGGGGCTTCTCGCGCGGGAGATCAGTTCGCGAGAAAGGCCAGGGCCTTGGGCACGAAGTCTTCCTGGTACTGGAAGACGCCGCCGTGGCCCGCATCGGGATAGATGATCAGCCGGCTGTTGGGCAGGCGCCGTGCAAGGTCGTACGAGTTGGAGGTCGGAACCATTCGATCCGCATCGCCGTTGACCACCAGCACAGGCTGCTTGACCACCGAGAGATCGGCGGGCGCCTTCTGACCCCATACGCGCAGCGCCTCGAGCTGGGCGAGGAATGCGCTCACCGAGATGTCCTTGTCGCGATCCTCGGTGCGCTCCTTCAACCGCGCCAGGAAGGCCTTTCCGGCCTCGATGCCACTCGGCGTACGCGTGAAGAATAGGAACTGCTTCGCATCCTGACCCGTGAAGAAGCCGCGGAGGATGTCGAGGAAGGTCACGCCCGCCACGGTGCTGATGCCCTCGCCGCCCGCAGGGCCGGTGCCGGCCAGAACCATTTTGCGGACGAGCTGCGGTTCCTTCAGGACGATTTCCTGCGCGACCATGCCGCCCAGCGAAAAGCCCAGCAGGTCCACCTGCTGCAAGCCCATGGCCTTGATGAAGGTGATGGCGTCGTCGGCCATCTGCTCGACCGAATTGGCCGGTGAACCGCTCGAAGCGCCGATGCCGCGGTTGTCGAAGGTGATGACATGGTGCTTGGCCGCGATGCCGTCGATCACGCGCGGGTCCCAGTTGTCCAGGACCGCGGCCAGGTGCGTCAGGAACACCACCGGCGTGCCGCCGTTGTGCTTGCCCAGCTCGCGGTACTTGAAGTCGACGCCGCCTGCAGAGACGAGCTGCGTCGGGACCTCTTTCCAGGTCACGGGCCGAGCACCCGTGGTCGTCGAAGGGCTCGCGTCCGTTGAGATGGCGTCGCTGGCCTCGGCATGCGGCGACACAAGCGCGGCGTACAGCGCCAGGGCGTAAAGGGTGGATCTCAGCAGAGATGAAGTCACGGCAGCTTTCCAGTGTTGGGCGGTCGGAGGCGGTCAGGCTTGCGAGCGATAGCGCTCGGCCACCTGCGCCTGGCGAATGTCCGAGAGCAAGCCTTGGCGAGCGGCATCCAGCGCGTCCCAGCGACCGTCGACTTGCAATGGCGGGATCGTGACCAGTTCGCGGCGATCGAAGCCGACGAGGGCCGCATCGACCAGGTCGCCCACTTCCATCACGTCGGGGAGCGAATTGACGTCGATCCCGGCGCGCTCCCAGATCTCCGTGCGGGTCGCCGCGGGCAGTACCGCCTGCACGTAAACGCCCTTGGATGAAAGCTCGAGGTTCAGGCCTTGCGACAGGAACAGGACGAACGCCTTGGTCGCGCCGTAGACCGACATGGCGAATTCAGGGGCGAAGCCGACGACCGAGCCGATGTTGACGATCGAGCCCGTGCCGGACTGCGCAAAGCGCGGGGCAACGGCGGCCGCGAGACGCGTCAGCGCGGGGATGTTGAGCGCGATGAGGCGGTCGACGCCATCAGCGTTCTGCTGCAGGAAGCCACCTGATTGCGCCATGCCGGCGTTGTTGATGAGGATCCCGATGCGTGCATCGTCGCGCAGCCGGGCCTCCACCGAGACCAGGTCGGCTTGCTGCGTCAAATCGGCCGGCAAGAGGTCGACTGCGATGTGGTGCTGGGTGCGAAGGCGGGTGGCGAGCGCCTCCAGCCGCGATCCGTCGCGGGCAACCAGCACGAGGTCGTGACCGCGCTGCGCGAAGCGCTCGGCGTAGGTGGCGCCGATGCCCGTGGAGGCGCCCGTGATGAGGACGGTAGGGAGGGTGGACATGATCGATTTCCTGCTGGAAGGGGGGCCGCAAGCGCGGGCGCAACTCTTCGAAGTTCCTGCTGTCGAGTCCCAGGGCCGAGCGAACTGGCTCTGGCGCGAGAGCTGGAAACTGTCGATGGCTCAATGATGACGATCATCATCCAACATGTCAAGTGTTGGATGATGGTCGACATCAATGTATAGTGGGCTCGTTCACGTACGAACTCACGGTTGTCGAGAGATGAAGGTCACCAAGGCACAGGCTCAAGCAAACCGGGCGCACGTCGTCGAGACGGCGTCCACTCTGTTTCGTGAGCACGGATACGACGGGGTTGGCGTGGCCGACCTGATGGCGGCCGCGGGATTCACCCACGGCGGCTTCTACAAGCAGTTCGGATCCAAGGCCGACCTGATCGCGGAATCGACGGCGTGCGGCATCGCGCAGACCGTTGCGATGACCGATGGCGTTGGCCCGGTGGAGTTCGTGGAGCAATACCTCTCGCGAGAGCACCGGGACTCCCGGGCTACCGGTTGCACGATGGCGGCCCTGGGCGGCGATACCGCACGCCAGCCCGAGACGGTGCGAATCGCGTTTGCGGCCGGCGTCGAGGACCTCGTCGCCGCACTGACCAGTCAGCGCGCGGCGTCGGGTTCAGCAGATGCTGGCCAGGCGCGAGCCAAGACCCTGGACGCGCTGGCGCATGCCGTGGGCGCCATCGTCATGTCGAGGGCGTGCCCCGACGACTCGCCACTGGCCGATGAATTCCTGGCGGTTTGCCGCGACGCACTCCTTGCGTCCGCGGCACCGAAGGTCGCTGGGCGCAAGTACAAGACTGGCCGACATTCCTGAGGGTCGCGGACACGTTGCGCTGTCGAGGCGGAGGCCGCAAACCCCTTGTGGGGGCCCCCGCTACAGCGCTCGTCGTCCGTCCCATTGCGTCAGTCCGATTGACCGTTCTGGTCCGGGATGAAGTCCACGCCTGGCGAAAGCACGAGCCGGTTGTACGGCAGCACCGCGCCGCCGACGAGCCGCACGTTGCGCCCGGGGACGTCGACTGCAGCGGCTTCACCCTGCACGATGTTCACGCCCACCGCGCGCAGGCCGTCGTAGCTTCGGCTGATGTCGCCGATTTGCCGGGTCGAGCCGACGCGGTTCCTGAACGGACCACCGGAGTTGAGCCGCCTCGGCCTCCCGGTGGAGCGCCGGATAGCTGTCGCTGGGAAGAACTGGGTGACCAGAATCTCGCGCGCGATCCGGAAGACCGCACCTGGCCGAACTCGGCCCGTCGGTCGACCCATGGGTGTCTCCGCGAAAGTCGGCGATGAATCGTTTCTTATGCGCGGCGCAGACGCCAATCGTACGTATACCTCACTATCTGTAACATCGTCAGGTCTCCACACCTCGCGCGGAAAGGGCCCAACCCATTGATTCTTATACGGAATGGAGCACTACAGATCCTTACAAATTAAAACGGTATCCAATCGGTCGATCAACCAAACTTTCTCCATCGAAAGGCCGAACTCCTCAACGGCTTAGGGAGAAGATGATGAACAACATGCAACCGAACACCCAGGGTCAACAATACACCGGCACGTCGCTGGGCCAGATGCCGCAGTCGCGCCGCATGCATCCGCTGGCGGCCGGCGCTGCCATTGCGGTGATCATCGCGAGCCTGACGGCTGTGGCTGCCATGACTGGCGTGCTGCCCACCTCCAAGGCCACGCAGGGCAGTACCAACCCGAACGGCGCTGCGCAAGCTTCGACCGCGCTTTCGGCTTCCGCACCACTGGCGCTGGCTGCGCCCAATCAAGCCGCCCCGGCCTATCCGGCACAGCCGAACGCGGTGCGGCACACGGTGCATCGTCCGGTTCCGTCGTATGCGGAACATAACCCGTCATCGTCGAAGGCCGACTATGCGCAACCGCGCCCGGCCGCCAGCCCGTATGCCGGTCAGGTGACCGCCATCACACCGATCGCCACGCCGCAAGGCAACGAAACCGGTCTGGGCATGATCGGAGGTGCGGTGGTGGGTGGCCTGCTGGGCAACCAGGTTGGTAAGGGCAATGGCCGCACGCTGGCGACCGTCGCCGGCGCGGTGGGCGGCGGCTACGCAGGCCACGAGGCCGAAAACTACTACCACCGCGACACGTCCTACAACGTCAGCGTGCGCATGGACAGCGGCGCCACCCGCACCTTCACGTACAAGGCCGCGCCGGGCTTTCAGGTCGGCGACCGCGTGCACGTCGAAAACGGCAATTTGGCAGCGGGTTGATTGCTGCACGCTGCCACAGGCAGCAAGGACCCGGCCTCTGGGCCGAATGCGGTTCAGTTAAGCACAGAGTCAGAAACAAGCAAAGAGGCTGCTCCAGGAAATCGGAGCGGCCTTTTTTGTGCCCTTAAGGATGCTGTTCAGAACTCAATCCATCGCTCTGAGCCATCGACGCAGAGCCGAAGCGGAGCGAGCGCTATGGAGTCTGGCGCGAATACCGCGCCATGTGCAGCATGAAGGCGTCGATTGCCCGCCCGGGTGGCTTTTTGCGCTTACGCCTTGGGCTCGCGCATCAGTTGCCCGCGCACCATCCACAAATTGCTCAGGGCGAACAGCGTATGCAATTGCTGCGTGTTCTTCATCAAGCCGCGATAGCGCACTTTCAGATGTCCAAATTGGCGCTTGATGACGCGGAACGGATGTTCAACTTTGGCGCGGATGCGCGCCTTGACCCGCTCCAGTTCATCGACAAGCTTGCCCACCAGGGTGCTCCTGTCCAACGCGCGCCGCTTGCCCGGACGCAATGCCACGTGCCAACGCACCTTCAGCGTCTGCGTCTCTTCGCGCTTGTCTACGCCCTGATAGCCGGCATCGCCGAACACGTCGGCCTCCTTGCCATGCACCAGCGCATGCGCCTGCGTCACGTCGTTGACGTTGGCCGCCGTGCCCACCACGGTATGCACCAGCCCCGAGTCCGCATCGACGCCGATATGCGCCTTCATGCCGAAGTGCCACTGGTTGCCCTTCTTGGTCTGGTGCATCTCGGGGTCCCGCTCGCCGTCCTTATTCTTGGTCGAACTCGGCGCAGCAATCAGCGTGGCGTCCACCGCTGTGCCTTCCTTGAGCAAATAGCCTTTGGCACTCAATTGCGCGTTGACGGTGTGCAGAAATTGCTCGGCCAGTTGGTGCCGCTCCAGCACATGCCGAAAGCGCAAAATGCTGACCCGGTCTTGCAGCCGGCTCATCCCACCCAGCCCTGCGAATTGCCGATACAGCGGCACGTCATACAGCGCTTCTTCCATCGCCACGTCCGACAGCCCGAACCATTGCTGCATGAAGTGGATGCGCAGCATCGCCTCGATGGGAAACGGCTTGCGGCCTGTCGCCTTGACCGGCGCGTGCGGCGCTATCAACGCCAGAAACTCTTGCCACGGAACCACGCGCTCCATCTCGTCGAGAAATACCTGCTTGCGCGTGCGTCGGTTGCTCAGGTCCAGGCCAAGGTCGCTTTGCTTTATGGGCTTCTCACCGTTCGGGAACCTTCCTCTGACTGGCCAGCCTTCTGGAAGTTTTGAACACCATCCTTAACTTGACGGCATTGCAGGCATAAGCCGGGCTTCGCGCCCGGCTTTTTCTCTCTCAATTTCCCACATCCCGACGACCCTGCACCCGGCTTTGCTGGAGGCAGGCGTTCGCCCATCTTTAGGAAAACACCATGACGGATACCTCTGTACCCGCATTGACGCGGCCACGCCTGCCACTCGGGCAACTGGTAGCAACACCCGGCGCTATCGCCGCACTAACTGCGGCAGGTATGTCGGTTTTCATACTCTTGAACCGCCACGCCCGGTGGGATTGGGGCGATCTCTCGCCCGAGGATCTCGCTCTGAACAACCTCGCGGCCATCACCAGCCAGCGTGTGCAATCCAGCTATTTGCTAGGGAATAGGCAGAAGGTGTGGATCATCACAGAGTGGGATCGATCCGTGACAACTGTGCTGCTGCCAGAGGACTACTGATTTCTTTCCCCCGGCCCACCACCCCTACCTCAACCGCCTCCGCTTAGGTTCTGGCTCCACCTCTGGCTGGCGCTCCCCCTCGGGCGTCAGCGAAAGCTTCAGCGGCTCGAAAAGGTCTGAAAGCGTTAAGCCCAACACATTGCATATCACGGCGAGCGTTTCCACCGTCGGATTGGCAACACCTCTCTCAATCGCGCTGATCCGCGTCCGATCAAGCAATGCGGCGTCGGCCAACTCCTCTTGGGAAAGCTCTGCCTCGATACGGCAATCCTTGACACGCCGACCAATGGCGGTCGCCACAGGGTTGCGCTTGTCGCGAGGTTTGGGTTTCGCAGTCATCCGGCAAAGGATGCATTTCACGACGCCTTTGGAACCACGCCTTATAAACACCATTACAATGATGTTTATAAGCATCAGAAATGAGTATCCACACTGCAACTCAACTATCTGCCGCTGCACTCTCGTGCTCAGAGGCTCCAGCGCAGCGGTGTGCCGGGTAAGCGAAAGCCATAGCAACCAAGCAACACACGCGGGCATGCCAACCCGGCTTTGGGCAGGCACTCCGCACAACATCAACAACAAGGGAGTCCATCAATTGAACAACACTCGAACTCTTCGGTTCTCCACCATCGCGTTGAGCGCGGTGATGGTTGCCGTCCTGTCTGCCTGTGGCGGCGGAGACGGCAGCAGCACTGCCGGCGCAGGCACTACAACGGCACCCGCGGCTAGCCCACAAAGCCTGACAGGCACCGTGGCAGTCGGCACGGCCTTGGTAGGCGCCAAGGTTGTCGTCGTTGATGCCAAGGGCAACACTGCATCGACCACCAGCGACACCAATGGCAGCTACACGATGCCGCTCTCGGGCCTTACTGCTCCGCTGCTGATTGCGGCTAACGATCCGGCCGGCATCTCGCTACCGCTGTATTCGGTGGTCGCTAGCACCGCCACCGGCAGTTCCGCACCAGTCGTTGCCAACGTGACGTCGCTGACCACGGCCGTCACCGCACAGCTCACCGCCGATGGCAATCCGGGAAGCTTGGCAACGTCTTCTGCGCTGGCTGGTGTGTCTTCTTCTGCCGTCGCCGCCTCGGTGGCGAAGCTCAATACCGCGCTATCGGCCATCCTGGCTGCCAAGGGGCTGGATGCCGGGTCGTTTGATCCGATTGGGGGAGTCTTTACGCCGAACCAGACGGGTGCTGATGCTGTCATCGATGCTGTGGCCATCACGCAATCGACCACGGGAAGCGGCCTGCAGCTCTCCAGCGTGGCTGATCCGAACACGGCGATCCAACTGAACCAGAATGCTGGTTCCGCCGCGCCCCTCGCGGTGCCACCGCAGCCGGCGAACTATCTGGCAACGCTGGTTGCTCAATTGGGGCAGTGTTTGGCGGGCACGGCCTCGGCCTGCTCGACGGCTATTGACGCGAGCTATCTGAACCAGGGCTTCGCCACCTTCCAGGCGCGTCATCCCGGCCTGGCTGCCACCGGTTCAAAGCTGACGGGTGTGAAGACGGTGACGTTCCTCAAGCCCAACTCGCTGCCGAACATCACCGGCAATGCTGCGCTGGTGTACTTCCTGTTCACCGATGCGACGGGCGCGGCGAACTTCGCCAGCGATATCGTGCAGCAGCGCTCCGATGGCACCTGGGACATCATCGGCAATCAGGAGCAGTTCAATCTGTACATCGCCTCATTCCTGGGCCGCAAGCAGTTCCTCAACGCGGCCGACACAGGCAACAGGCGTCTCGAATCGGGGCTGGACATTCGGATTCCCGCGACCTTCACGGTTGGCAGCACGACTACCACCGTCACATCGGCCTCGGTGCAAGGTCCTGGCCTGCCGGCTGGCGGGGTCTACCTGACCAATATTGATCCGCAGTTCAATCCGCGCCTGACGTTCCCCACGCCAGCATTGACCGCGCCATTCGTCACCAACGGCCCGGTGCCCCGGCCGGACATCGGCATGTCGACGCAGTACAAGTGGTCCTGGGCGTCGCTGTCGGGGGGAAGCAGCACCTACGTGCCAAATGGGCTCGCAGAATATGCCTCGCAACCGGTGAACGTCTCCAGCATTGCGCAGTATGGGGTCTACACCGTCACGCTGTACGACGCGACCGGGACAGCCATCGGCACGCCGCAGAAGGTGCTCAATGTCGGTCCCAACGCAGCGGCGGCAGCAGCCGTCAACGCGCCGTGGCAGACGCTGAGCAGCGCGACGGTCGCGAGTTACCTGACGGCTGGCACCGCAGCGCCGGGGTGCATGTCGGCCAATACGCCCGCTACCGTCACGTGGACCAACCCGGCCAACGCCCCAGCGTATCCGAATCTGTGGGCAGCGTTTGCCTCGTCGTTCCCGAGGTCCGTTGTCAATGGCGTGCCCTCCGCCCTGGAATCTGCCTTGGCGATCAACTCGTCCACGCCGACCGCCAACAGCGATGGATCGCTTTCATCGACCATCGCCAATGCGCTCGGCGGGCTGACCGCGACCGCGAGCTGCGGCGCGGTCAACGCCCAGCAAGTGCAACTGGGCTGGCAGGCCGGTGGCCTCTATTACAGCAACACCTGGCAATACAACAACTGACCCATGACACAGAACGGCAACCCGCACCCAGATGCGGGCGTCGTGACGGGGAGCCATTGAGCCGCGCTTGCGCTTGCAGGCGCGGCTTTTCTTTTGAACACCACCTTCGGAGCACACACATGAAACTGCATACCGCTACCGTGTTGGCGTCAGCACTGGCTGCACTGACGCTCACCGCCTGCTCTGGCCGCGTGCTGGACTATCGCAACATGACCGTCTCGGGCGGGAAGATCTACGCCCAGAATAGTGATACGCCCTTCTCGGGGAAGGTCACCAATGTCCCCTTCCAGACTGCAATCCCCACCGGCTCGTGGGTTGGTCTGATGCAGGGAGCGACGGCAGAACTGAACAAGATCACCTACTTCAATGGAGGCAACTGGCTGGCTTCCATATGCGATCTGTCAGTCAAGGATGGATACCGTGATGGCTCGGCGACCTGCAAAGACCCAAACAACGGCGCCAAATATTACGAGTTGTCCTTCAACAAGGGCACCCCAGATGGCGACGTGACGATTTACTCGAACCTCGGCAACGGCAAACCTGCGGCGACGGCCACCATCGCGAACGGGAGAATCGAGGGAGACCTGAAAATCTTCAGCGTCTCAAGCGGTGCGCTGATTTCCAAGAAGACGTACAAGGACGGCACCTTGACCCTCAGCGAAGACTACGACGCTGGGACCGGCAAGACCATTGGTGTCTTCAAACGAGGCTCAACGCCGCAGGATCCTAGCGTGAAGATCGAGTACTCCGCCAGCGGCAAGAGGACTTACTACGCGGAAGCCAACCACCTCGGCGTCATCACAGGCAACGTCTATACGTTCTACCCGGAGACTGGCTATCTCAAAGGATGCAAGGGATCGACACCACTACTGCAATGGAGCCCAGACGGAAAACTCATCCTGGAGTCCGCTGACGCCAATGACGAGCGGCTTCCGAATTGGATTGCAGACTGTATCGCTCATCTTCCGAGCGATACACCCGCGGTCGATAGGCTCGAGAAAAACGTGGTTGTGAAATCGATGCCCGAGACTCCCACAAGTCAACCGACGCCGATGGGCACGATCCCAACGATTGCGGACACCAAGGGAGCAATCAAAGGGGAAGATCGTACCGATTGGCCAAAGGAGGACAACGCCTGTACGCAAGCCTGGGCAACCGCCTTCCGCAAGGAAAGCGGCGCCGATGCGGTGATCAGTTATGACGTGGCTTGGGAGTGGGTCGACAACTGCCGCGCTGGTAAGCGCCCTCATTGAGGCTCCCCATACGAGACAATTCACACCGATTTGGTCGCAAGCCTCCACGGAGGCTTGCACCTCGTACCAGGTTCTCTCTTTTTTTTCGTTGGCACGGATCGGCGAAAACGCGAGCAGTAGCTACGAAGCCTCTGTGCGTGACTGCCCCACGTCGCGGCTGACCTCCGGGTTCTGAACCGCTTCGGCACCCGGAATTACACAACTATCACGGCTCAATGGCTGGTCCGCAAGTTCCCCTACCGACGCTTCGCCGACCAACTCGCGGCGGCCTGCGCACGCCTCGGGGCCAATGTGGTTCGCTATTCCCTCATCGTAGTGGACTCCTTGCCGGTCTTCCGGCGCACTCAGAACTTGTGACGGATGCCGATGGCCGCACCGAACATGTTGGTCTTGCCGGCTGCCAACCCATAGCCAGTTGCATTGAGGTCGACAGCGGCCTGGTCCAGGGCCAAGCCGGCATTGCGGGCGTAGGCGGTGGTCAAATACAGATCAGTACGTTTGGACAGGACGTAGTCGGCAACGAACGCCAGTTGCCACGGGTTCGACTGAGTGGACGGGGCACTGTTGATGATCTTGATCTTCTGGTACGAATACTCGAGCGACACGCCTAGGGCGTTGGTGGCCTGGTAGTTCGCGCCGACCCAGTAGTAGTCGTCACGCAGTGCCACCGAGCCGTTCACGTTCTTGCTGTTACCCCAGCGATAGCCCGCCATCAGCTTGGCCGAGCCAAAGGCGTAGCTGCCAGCCACGACTGCCTTGCGGACGGTACCGGAGTCAAACTCACCACCGCCAAGCGGTACGCTCGGGCTGTACTGGTCGAAGGCGAGGGTTGCGCTGATTGGGCCTGCCGAATAAGCCGCACCGGCACCATAGCCGCTGTCACGACGGAATTGGCCGGGTACCTCTCCGCCGCCGCCGCCGGTCGGGTTCACGCTAGCCGCACCGTTGCCGAAGGTCCAGTGAGCCTGGGCGGTCACCGGGCCGAACGTGCCCGTGTACATAGCCGTGTTGTCCGAGCGGAAGTTCAAACCGCCGACGACCACAACCGGTTCATATTGGTTGGCAAAACTCATCGGCTGAAAATTGGCCAGCAACAAGAACAACGTCGTGTACTGACGTCCGAAGGTGAACTGCCCGGCGTCCGTAATCTTTAGACCGACAAACGCCTGACGACCAAATAGGCGACCGCCTTGCTGCAACTTGCCATCGTTGACGCCAAAACCGCTTTCGAGCACGAACAGGGCAGACAGACCGCTGCCCAGGTCTTCGACGCCTCGCAGCCCCCAGCGGGAGCCAGATTGACCACCACTTTGCATGGCAACGCGGCGGCCGGAGCTCCCCCCAACGGCTGCATTCGGTAAGTTGGTCGCGTATTCGATGTTCGCATCGGCCAAGCCATAGAGCGTGACGTTTGATTGCGCCCATGCCGTGCTTGCGCAAACCATTAATGATGCGCCCGCGATATGCTTCATTTTCATGCTGCTCGGTCTCCTCTCTTGTGTAGTCTCCCCGGATGCGCCGGGATCGCTTCTGAAATTGGCAGCTACCGCCCCCCCGTTGCCTGTTCCGCAACCGGCATCGCGCCATCCTTCGAGAACAAGACGATCTCGCCGGCGGCATTCGACACCACCGCCGTAAGTGCTGCCCGATCGCGGCGTTGGACGCCGCGCAGGGTGTCGGTGCCATCCTCGCTATCGAGAACGAAGCCATCGAGCCCGACGGCCACCAGCACGCCGCCGGTCTCGGTAAAGTCGGTGATTGAGCCGCTGGCTTGGCGAGTCAGCCGACTCTCCGTATCGGGTTCGCGTTTCGACATCGCCTTCGACACCTCAGCTTTTTTCATCGTGTTTTCCTTGTTCGACTACTGGCAGGACGACTGATCCATCCTGGCCGGAATAACGAACGTGTTCAGAGCTTGGCAAGCACACCATCTCTTGAAAACAGGATCGGCTTTCCGCCTGCATCGATCACCGCTGCGGTGAGCGTTGCCCGGTCCGGGCTGCTGCTCAGGGCTCGAGCACGTCAGTCGCACTCGCATCGATGGGCGATCACACGGGTGGCACGCCAATCCGAATTGCACAGTGCGACCATTTAAGTGATTCCAGCCGACGCCGCAGCGTGGTTGCTTGCGGCGAGGCACTGGTGGGACCGCCAACAACCGGGCGCCCTCGAGCACGGCCGCTGCATCGGCCCACAGGTATCGTGCGGTAGCTGGCGGGTTTCGGACTCAGCCGGTAGGTCGCGATCACCCGCGCGAGGTCATCTCGATGCTGCCGCAGTCGATGGCGCTCATCGGGCGGCGAAATCACGAGATCGTGACGACCATGATCAGTCGACAGGGAGTCGTCGCGCTTCTGCCCGAGTTGCTGCGTTGAATGGGCTTCGACGGTCCCGACAATCTGGAAATAGTCGGTAAGCACATCTTGATTACACTTCACGACAGATAATGCGTGGGCCATGGTCGTGTGTGTTCTTAATAGATGGTCATCGCGACGACGATGGCAAGTGCATTGGTGAGGATCGGGGTCACCACCGCCAGCATGAAGATCGGCTTGTATGCCTGCTTGTGCGTCAGACCGACGACGGCTAGCGCCGTGATGACCGCACCGTTGTGTGGCATCACGTCCAGGCCGGCGGTTGCGAGGCTGGCAATGCGGTGGATCACCTCGGGGGCGAGACCCAACGCCAGAAACTGCTTCGCGAAGAGCTCCATCGCGATGCCGAGACCGCCGGATGCAGAGCCCGTGATGCCGCACAGAAGCTGCGTGGCCAGCGACAGCGAGATCAGGGGCGTGCCGGGGATGCTCAACAACATGTTCGAGATGGACTTGAACCCAGCGACGGATCCCACCACCGCTCCAAAGCCGACATCGGCACAAGTATTGATGACCGGCAGGGCGCAATTGGTGGCACCGCCGGTCAGGGTCTTCAGCTTCTCGGGCAGGTGTCGACTCAGGAGAATCATTCCAGCGGCGATCCCCCCGAGAAGAGCCCAGACGATGTCGACCTGGACGATATTCAACAGAATGAGCAGGACGACAGAGGGCATGAATGCCGGCCAGATGCTGGGAAGCGCCTTGTCGCCACTGACCTGACCCGGCGAGGCTTTCACCGCCGCCGGATCCGTGCCCTCGTAGCCCTCGCCCTTGCGCTTTGAGCGCTTGATCATCCACCCGAGCAGAAAGTAGTTCGCCGTGATCACGAACAACGCGGCGATCAATCCAAGGGCCGGAGCCGCCGTGGCTGTCGTCCCCAAGTACTTGGTCGGGATGATGTTCTGGATCTGAGGTGTCCCCGGCACCATCGACATCACGAAGGTCGCGACGCCGAAGAAATAGATACCGGGGAACAGGTGCCACGAGAGGTCGATCTCCTTGAACAGCGGGCGGGCAATCGGCACGATGACGAAGAGGATGACAAAGACGCTGACACCGCCGTAGCCGAGCACGGCACAGACCGCGACGATGGCCATCGCAACGTGCAGTTGATTCGACTTTCCTGTCAGCCTCAACAAGACGTCGGCGATCTTCCCGGCGGCTCCACTGTCTTCCATGACCTTGCCGAAAATCGTTCCCAGCAGGAAAAGGAAGAAGAACTTCATGGCGAAGGAGCTGAACCCCTTCATGTAGGCTTCGTTCAGGCCCGTGAGCAGATCGACCCGGGAGAAGGCCAGCACGATCAGCGCGGCGAGCGGCGCGATGAGGATGATCGACCATCCTCGCAGAGCAAGGGTGATGAGCGTGGCGAGCCCTAGGACGATTCCGAGAATGCTCAACAGTTGCGGGTCCATATCGATTCCATGCCTTGTCATGTCTGGCTGTCCTGCAGTCGAGCCAGGGGTGGGTGAGATGTCCTGAACAATCGGTTGATCAGGTGAAGGCGGGCGCCCCGAGCAGAAGCGCGAGGTTGCCAGCGACGAATCCGAAGCTGACCGCTTCGCCCAGGCGCTGCAACTCGCTGTCGAGCGCTGCGCGGTTCCACTGGCGGGACCAGAACACCGGTCCGTCCTGCCAGCGCGGGAAGCCATCGACCCTTTCGAGCACGGCCACCGACGCATCGGCGTTGAGTTGCTTCAAGCGGACCGCAGTGGCCACGCACGCCGGGCCACCGACGACGATGACCACGTCGACCTCCATCGCTTCGCTCGGGCCGAAGCGCTCGAGCAGACTCTGAGGTGTCATGGCTTCGTCGCTAGCCGCGCATCACGGATCGCCTGAACGGCTTCCGGGTTGACCAGCGTGCTCAGGTCGCCCACCTCTTCGCCAAGCCAGGCAGAACGGACGACACGCCGCATCAGCTTCATGTTGCGTGTGCGTGGCAGGTCGGGCACGAACACCACGTCGGCAGGCTTGAAGGCACCGCCGAGACCTGCGGTCACCGCGGCCGACAGAGTCCTAACGGCCGACTCGCTATCGGTTTCGGGCCGTGCAACGCACAGGCACACTACGGCCATTCCCTTGATGGGATCGGGCACGCCGATGGTAACGGCGTCTTCCAACAGGCCCGTCGCCATCAGCAACGCCTCGATCTCGGCAGGGCCGGTGCGCTTGCCCGCGATCTTCAGCGTGTCGTCGGAACGCCCATGCACATACCACATGCCGTCGGCATCGCGGCTGGCGAAGTCGCCGTGCACCCACAGGTCCGGCAGCCGCGACCAATAGCTATCCAGGTAGCGCTCGCGGTCGTGCCACAGTCCGCGGGTGAGACCGATCGTGGGCGATCGCATCACCAGTTCGCCGGTGACTCCCACGCCGACGGACTCGCCGCTGCTCGCGTCGACCACATCCGCGCCTGTGCCCGGCACGGCGCCTGCAAAGGCACAAGGCTTGAGCGGATGGATCACGGTGCCCGTCAGGATGCCGCCCATCTCGGTGCCCCCGGAGAAGTTCAGCAGCGGTACGCGCCCCTTCCCGATGCGCTCGAAGGTCCAGTGCCAGGGCTCGGGCGTCCAGGGCTCGCCTGTAGAGATCATCACGCGCAGCGAACTGAGATCGCGCTCGGCCAGCGCCTCGGCGGGCAGTGACATCGACAACCGCGCGATCGTCGGCGCCAGCCCGAGGTAGCTGACACGGTGGCGCTCGACCAGCCGCCAGAGGCGGTCGGGTTGCGGATAGTTGGGCGCGCCTTCGGCCAGGACTACGGTTGCGCCGACGAGCAGGCCGCCGAACACGAGCATCGGCCCGACGAGCCAGCCCATGTCCGACATCCACAGAAAGCGGTCACCGGGCTTGAGGTCCATGCATATCGACAGGTCCAGCGCGGTCTTGATCGGAAAGCCGCAGTGCGAGTGCACGACGCCCTTGGGCTTGCCGCTGGTGCCAGAGGTGAACATCAGCAGGAAGGGGGCGTCGGCCGGCATGCTCGCAGTCGCCACGTCGGCCACGCCCTCGGGCGCGCCTGCACAGAGCTCGTCCCACCAGTGGTCGCGCCCCTGCTTCCAGTCGTGCGGGGCCTCGAGATGGCGCAGGACCACGACATGACGCACGCCGGGGCAGTTGGCCAGCGCCTGATCAACGACCGCCTTCGCGCCGACCGGCTTGCCACGGCGCAGCGACCCGTCGACGGTGATGACGGTCACAGCCCGTCCGTCGGTCAGGCGCTGCGCGATCGCGTCCGCACCGAAGCCCGAGAACATCGGCAGCACGATAGCGCCGACCTTCGCCACGGCCAGCATCGCAGCGGCGGCGTGCGGCAAGTTGGGCAGGTACATGCCGACCACGTCGCCATGGCCGATGCCGAGTTTCCTCAGGCCCCAGGCGAGGCGGCAGGTCTCGCGGTCCAGATCGGCGAAGGTCCAGGTGGACACCGCTCCGTCTTCGCTTTCCCACACCAGCGCGAGCTGCCCATAGCGCTCCGTGCCGCGCCAGCGGTCGAGGCCGTTGATCACGACGTTGGTCACGCCACCGACGCACCAGTGCGCGAAGGGCCGTCCCTCGCTGATATCCAGCACGCGCACGTACGGACGTTCGAAGCGGTAGTCGAGGTAGCGGATCAGCTCATCGTGGAACCACGCTGGATTCTGGCTGGCGCGCTCGTTGAGCGCCTCGAAGCTGCCTACACCCAGCGCGCGCATGAAGCGGGTCAGGTTGGCCTGTTCGACCATGGCCGCGTCAGGCTGCCAGACGATGGCGGCTGCGGTAGTGGGATCGACCCGCATGGTGTGCCCTCCTTCAGTTGAACGCTGCAATGCCGGTGATTGCACGGCCTAGGATCAGCGCGTGCACGTCGTGCTTGCGCTCGTAGGTGTTTACCGCTTCGAGGTTGACCAAGTGACGCGCCACGCCGAACTCGTCACTGATGCCGTTGCCACCCAACATGTCGCGTGCGACGCGGGCGATGTCCAGCGCCTTGCCGCAGGAGTTGCGCTTCATGATCGAGGTGATCTCCACGGCGGCCGTGCCTTCGTCCTTTATGCGGCCGAGGCGCAGGCAACCCTGCAGACCGAGTGATATCTCGGTCTGCATGTCGGCCGGCTTGTTCTCCTGGCGGAACGCCTCCGCGACACCTCAGGGCCGGAGAGACACGGCGGTTCGGAGACAGGCCCACGGGAAAGCGCGCTTACTTGGCGTACTTGCGGAAGTCGGGCTTACGCTTGTCCTTGAGCGCGTTGACGCCCTCGCGCGACTCATCAGTGTCGTAGTACAGCTTCAGCGCGTACATGCCCATACCAGCGATGCCGCTCTGGTGTGCGGTGTCCATGTTGAAACTGCGCTTGGCGATCGCGATCGCGGTCGGGCTGCGCTCGCAGATCGCCTCGGCCCACTCCTGCACAGTGGCATCCAACTGCTCGTGGGGCACGCACACGTTCGCAAGGCCCATGGCCACGGCCTCGGCGCCGGAGTAGCGCTTATTCAGGTACCAAATCTCGCGCGCCTTCTTCTCGCCGACCACGCGGGCCAGGAACGCGGTGCCGTAGCCGGGGTCGACCGAGCCCATCTTCGGGCCGACCTGGCCGAAAACGGCCTTCTCGGAGCAAATGGTCAGGTCGCAGATCGTGCACAGCACGTTGCCGCCGCCGATGGCGAAACCCTGAACGCGGGCGATCACGGGCTTGGGCACGTCGCGGATCGCGGTGTGAAGTTCTTCCATCGGCAGGCCTATGGTGCCGCGTCCATCGTAGTTGCCGTCGTGGGCCGACTGGTCGCCGCCGGTGCAGAAGGCCTTCTCGCCGGCACCGGCCAACACGATGGCCCCGACGTTGCGGTCGTAGCCGGCCTTGTTCAGCGCCTTGATGATTTCATCGCAGGTCGTGCCGCGGAACGCGTTCATCTTGCCCGGACGGTTGATGGTGATCCAGGCCACGCCGTTGCGGATCTCGTAGAGAATGTCTTCGAAGTTCATGTTGGAAATCTCCAAGATTGGGGGTGGCTTGGGGTCAGCCATTCATGGTGAGACCGCCGGAGACGCTCAGCACCTGCCCCGTGACGAAGGCTGCGTCGCTGCTGGCAAAGAAGAGGATCGCGCCCGGCAGGTCGTCGGGCTGGCCGATGCGGCCGAGCGGAATAGAGCGCGTGAAGGCTTCCATCAGCTTCTCTGGGTTGCCTGCACCTTCCTTGTATTCGGCGAAGAGAGCGGTGTCGGTCGGGCCCGGGCAGACGACGTTGACGGTGATGCCGTGGCGGGCGTGCTCGCGAGCGATGGTCTTGGAGAACGACACCAAGCCGCCCTTGCAGGCCGCGTACACGGCCTCGCCCGACGAGCCAACACGCGCCGCGTCGGAAGCGATGTTGACGATGCGGCCCTTCTTGCGCGTGGCCATGCCCGGCAGCACCGCGTGGTGCATGTGCAGCGCGCCGGTGAGGTTGATGGCGATGAGCTTGTCCCACTGCGCGGGTTCGGTCTTGGTGAACGGCTTGAAGACGTCCCAGCCGGCATTGTTGATCAGCACGTCAATCGGGCCGAGGTCCTTCTCGGCGGCGATGACGGCGGCGTCCACGCTGGCGCGGTCGGTGATGTCGCAGCGGAAGGCCAGCGCACGTCCGCCTTCGGACCGGATGTCGGCGGCGACCTTCTCGGCGGCGTCAAGGTTGAGGTCGAACACAGCTACGGAGGCACCTTCTTGCGCGAACCGTCGGCACGTGATGCTACCGATGCCGCCACCACCTCCGGTGACGATCACGGTGTGATTGTCGAAGCGTTGGCTCATGAGATGTCTCCGTTGCAAAAGTGGGTCGAGTAGGTAAAGATGTGTCGTATCGTTGCCGCTAATACGTCAATATCTTGACGTAAATATAAGCGAGACGGATGTTGATATCAAGAGGCGCTTGCCTTCTAATTTTAATGGTTATCCCTATGTCAACCCAGCAAAATACGAAGATCGATCTCGCAAATAGATTGTTCTTTCGGCTCTATCAATGTGCAAATATGTTGCATAAAACCGGCAGTCGCGCCGTCGAGGAAGAAGGGCTAACGACACAGCAGTGGGCGGTGTTGGGTGCCCTGTCGCGCGAGAAGTCACAGAGCGGCATAAGCATTGGCGATCTGGCGCGCTACCTGATGGTGAGCCGGCAGAACCTCTCCGGTCTGATCAGCCGCATGGAGCGCGATGGGCATGTGGCAGTCGCCGCGAGCGGGCAGGACCGCCGGTCACGCGTGGTCACGATGACGGACTCAGGTCGCCACGTGTGGCAAGACCTTGCCCTGCCCAAAATCCACGGGTACTACGAAGAGATCCTGACCGACTTCTCCGTCAACGATGTGACGCACACGCTGCACTATCTGCTCAAGATCCTCGAGAACATGCAGCGGCTCGACGCAGAGCGACTCTCTACCGACGAGGGTGACGAAGCAAAGTCGCCAGTCTAAGGTCGGCCTATGTCGTCTAGGCCTTACGGGCGGTTGCTCCTGCGTTCCGTAACTAAGTGGCTCAAGCTCCTCGGATTGCAAACCTCGCTGCAATGTCGCTGGCGTGAGACTTTCGTCGACTGACATCTCTGCCGTGGGAAAGAGCCGCTTTAGATAGCAGCCAATGCGGTTGGTCAGCAGCGCACGTATGCGGCCACTGCCTGATCAAGGGAGGTGCGGACAAAAACTTGGACTACCAGGAGGTAGTTCATGTATTCGTTCGAGGACAGGCTTCGAGCGGTCGAGCTCTACATCAAGCTCGGCAAGCGCGTCAGGGCAACCATTCGTCAGTTGGGGTACCCGACCAAGAACGCGCTGAAGGGTTGGTACCGGGAGTACGAGCGGCGACTCGATCTTCCAAAGGGCTATGCGCGCCCCAAGCCGAAATATTCTCAAGAGCAAAAGGAGGCGGCTGTCAGGCACTACCTCGATCATGGACGGGGCATCGCTGCCACCATGAAGGCGCTGGGATATCCGGGCCGGGCGTCGCTGACCGCCTGGATTCAGGAACTCCATCCTGAGTCAAGAGTGCGCGTTGATGGCAGAGCTGAGCGGATCCCTCGCCCTCCTGCGCTGAAGCAGGCTGCGGTCATTGCGTTGTGCACCCGTCAAGGCAGTGCAGACGCCTTGGCCCAGGAAATTGGCGTGTGCAGGCCAACGTTGTACAACTGGAAGAACCACCTACTCGGCCGCGAGGTTTCAGCATCCATGAAGCGCCAACACGATTTGCCGCGAGGCCCTGAACGGGAGGAGTTGGAGCGCCAGCTCGAGGCTCTTCGACGCGACATCAGACGCTCGCAGCTCGAACAAGACCTCCTAAAGAAGGCGAATGAAATCTTAAAAAAAGACACGGGCATCAACCGGCAGTTCCTGACCAATCAGGAGAAGACGCTGCTGGTTGATGCCCTGAGACAGACGTACACGCTGGCGGAGCTTCTCACTGAGGTAGGCCTGCCACGCAGTTCGTACTTCTACCACCGCGCCCGACTGGATGTGGCAGACAGGTACGTTGAAGTACGTCGCACCATCACCGAGATATTCGAGCGCAACCACCGCTGCTATGGCTACCGCCGGATGCAGGCATCGCTGATCAAGCAAAGCGTCAGCATCTCGGAGAAGGTGGTGCAGCGTTTGATGAAGCAGGAATGCCTGGTCGCTGTAACGCCGAATCGTCGCCGGTACGGCTCCTACCTGGGCGAGATCAGCCCAGCGCCAGATAACCTCATCAACCGCGACTTTAGGGCCGCGGCGCCCAATGAGAAATGGCTCACGGATATCACTGAGTTCCAGATCCCAGCCGGCAAAGTGTATCTCTCACCCATGATCGACTGCTTCGACGGCATGGTCGTCAGTTGGTCGATTGGCACGCGTCCAGACGCTGAGTTGGTCAACTCCATGTTGGATGCTGCGACCGAGACGGTTGCATCCACCAGTGCACGGCCAGTCGTGCACTCCGACCGTGGCGCCCACTATCGCTGGCCAGGCTGGTTGACGCGCATTGCCGATGCGAAGCTGGTGCGCTCGATGTCGCGCAAGGGGTACTCGCCTGACAACGCTGCGTGCGAAGGCCTCTTCGGTCGGCTCAAAACCGAGCTGTTCTATCCTCGAAACTGGCAGTCCACAACCATCGAGCAGTTCATCAAAGCGCTGGACTCCTATATCCGTTGGTACAACGAAAAGCAGATCAAACTCTCACTGGGCGCTCTGAGCCCGTCGAGTACCGCAGGAGCCTTGGAATCGTCGCTTAACCAGTCCAAGATTTCTGCCGCATCCCCCGTGGGTCAAATTTAGCTGCGCGACAACACTCGAGCCATGTCCCGCGCACCCTCGTGAACGCTGGGTGCGATCTTCCGATACGGCATGTTTGGACATGCATTGCTCCTTCATAGAGCATCCGCCACAGTTGTGCTGACTGAATCGATAGATGACCGTGTCCGCCTTTGTGATGTGGGCGCGTGGCTTCGTATGTGCCTGCCAATCACTGCGCAGAGCATACCCACCAGGGCTGGTGAGCGCGAGTGAAAGCGGTCATGCTTGTTCGTCTTCGCGCCCACTCAGCGATGGCCCCCTTGAGAGCAAGGTGGTGTCCTGGGTGCACGATGCGATCCAGAATAGCGACGGCAACGCTGGGATTGTCGAGCAATTCCAGCATAGCCGCCACTGCCGTGTTCCAGCTGGCGCGCAACCACCGGCCGGCCCGACATCAAGCGAGACCCATGCAGAATGTCCGCTCGTTGTAACAGCTAAATGCTGTAAGGCAAGGAAGGTTAAGCCAATCGGAGTCCAGACGTCACAGCCAGACTAGGCCGTCGTCACCACCGCTAGCGACAACAGATGCGTCGTTTTTGGCGCATTGCACAAGGATCCATTTCGCGGCCACTAGGTGGCGAACGCAGGCAACAATGTGGCGACAAGCCGCTTTCCAAAGTCTTCGTCCAGCGGCGAGCCACTGAGGAAGAGGCGGTAGTAAATCGGGCCAAGCAACAGGTCTGTGACCATTTCGGGATCAAGCCCTGGCCGCAGTTCTCCCCTGGCGATGCCGCGCTCCACCAAGAGACGGATGTCTGCAACCCTTTTGCTCACCACTTGCTCCCGATAGACCTGCGCGAGCTCAGGATCGGCGGCGACCTCCGAAACGAGGCCCTTCATAACCCGGCCCCACAGGGTGGTGCTCATGAGATGGATGGTCCTGTTGACCAGCAAGACCAGCTCGGTGGTCGTGTCCTGCACATACGGTTGGGAATTTACATCACTGACCCCTTCTATCAGGACCGCAAGAGCAAGATCCGTCCTCGAGCGATAGCGACGGTAAATCGTGGTCTTGGCCACCCCCGCCCGTGTAGCAACGCCTTCGACGGTCAGGCTGCCGAATCCGCTTTCTGCGAGCAATTCTCGAGCCGCGTCCAAAACCGCTCGCTCGCTTCGAGACCGCCGCGAGGCATGGCCAGATTGCGTGCCTGCGGACGCACTATCGACCCCCGCGCTTGAAATAGTCATTCGATCATGGTCTTCCATATCTGCTCGCTCGATGCTACTATTAAAACGATACGTAGCGTATCGTTTTCATCTTTCTTACATACACTATCCTTATCCAGCAACAAACCAGGAGCGGTTAATCATGAACACTGAACGGTATCAGCGGGGCCTCGATCGCATGATGGAGCTCGTCTCCGGCAGCCCATCCAACACCTTCGATCACGTCAAGCTCGTGGAGTCCTACAAGACTCTGGACCCGGAACTGTCCGACTACATTGTCTCCTTCGCTTTCGGCGACATCTATTCCAGAACGAGCCTGACCCAGCAGGAACAGACGATGGTGACTATCTCCACGCTGGTCGCCCTGGGCACGGAGCCGCAGTTGAAGTTACACATCAATGTGGGCTTCAACGTGGGCCTGACCAAGGAAAAGATCGTCGGTGCCCTGATTCATTGCATACCCTATGTCGGGTTCCCACGAGTGCTCAACGCACTGACCCTCCTCAAGGAGGTCATGGCAGAGAGAGAGCTCGCTCCGAGGACCTCCGAGGACTGAGGCCAGTGCCTCCCACTGGCGTCCCCGGGGCGCGTATCGATCTTACATGGCGCACCATGAGGATCGGCCTCCACGATGAAAGGAACACATCATGAGCAAAAAGATCGGCTTCGTAGGACTCGGGACCATGGGATTACCTATGGCAATTAACCTGAATAAGGCAGGCTTCAAGGTCATCGGTTACGACGCCTTTGATGGAAGCCGCGATAGGGCGAAAGCCGCAGGCATCACCGTCGCCACAACCTTGAAGGAGGTGGCCGAACAAGCTGACGACGCAATTGTATCGATGGTCCGCGATTACAACCAGAACGTCGAGGTCCTGCTGGGCGACGATGGCCTCCTTTCCGTCGACCCCAAGGGCCTGACGATTATCGTGATGAGTACGCTCGACCCCGACTCAATGAACACGCTGGGTCGGCGGGTCGAGGCCGCTGCCGACGTCAAGCTGATTGCCGCCGCCGTCAGCGGAGGCGCCACGGGAGCTCAGGCCGGTACGCTGTCGATCATGGCTTCAGGCCCTGAGGACCGAGTAAACGCGGCACGCCCGTACTTTGACGCAGTCGGCTCGAACACCTTCTACTACGGCGCCAATCCAGGCAATAGCCAGGCCGCCAAGTTAGTCAACAACATGGTGCTGGGCGTCATCATGAATGGCGTCGCCGAGGGTTTAAAATTTGGCGCGCACTACAACCTTCCTCAGGAAGAGCTGCTGAACCTGTTCAAGGTCAGTACCGGTGATAGCTGGGTGGCGCGCAACTGGGACTCCGTCTCGAAGTGGACCGAAGACACGGCGCTGTCCGTGCTGCTCAAGGATCTGAAGGCCGCACACCTCAAGGGCCTCGAGCACGGCATCACGATGCCGTTCAACGCCCTGTCTTCAACGATGCTGTTCGACTCCTGGGGCCAGAAGCCGAAGGCCAATTGAGCCGTGCCAAACGCGCAGCGCGCGACCCCACTACCGCTAGCCACACTAAGCGACTGGCAGCATTGATGAGGATCTGGCGGATAGCATGAGTCGTTGCATGACCGCCGCCACATCGCAAGAGATATCTGCTGATCGTAACGGACAAGGGGACGCTATCAGTCGAGACTGAGTGAAAACGCGTACGGCACCTGGCTACATCACCGCGTCCAGGGGGGACCGGATAAAGCGATTAATCGTTGCTTGTTGTGATGGGTTCGTGTGCAAAACGGTTCGACCAGCTTCGTCACTTAGAGCGCCCTCAAAAGTTCTGGTACTGCTGTGAACAAGTCCGCAGCCAATCCATAGTCTGCAATAGAGAAGATCGGCGCCTCCGGATCTTTGTTAATTGCCACGATGACCTTGGAGTCCTTCATGCCCGCAAGGTGCTGAATAGCGCCGGAGATACCCAGTGCGATGTACAGTTGCGGCGCCACGATCTTTCCTGTTTGTCCCACTTGCAAATCGTTGGGCGCATAACCGGCGTCCACCGCTGCGCGACTGGCGCCAACGGCTGCACCCAGCTTATCTGCCAACGGGATGATGACCTCCGAGAATTTCTCGGCAGAGCCTAACGCACGGCCACCTGATATAACAATCTTGGCAGAGGCAAGTTCAGGACGATCGCTTACGGTCAGTTCGCGTCTCACGAGGCTGCTCTGACCGCCGTCAGCTACGGCGTCTGTGCGTTCTGCTGTGCCCAAGCTGCCCGAGGTGGCTGCGGCCTCGAAAGCTGTGGTTCGTACGGTCACTATCTTGATGGCGTCACTCGATTGCACGAGCGCGATCGCGTTGCCCGCGTAGATGGGCCGCTCGAAGGTATCAAAGCTCTCAACCTTAATGATGTCGCTGATCTGAGCGACGTCGAGCTTAGCGGCTACACGCGGGGCAACGTTCTTGCCACTCGCCGTAGCCGGAAAAAGGATGTGGCTGTAGTTGGCCGCAACAGCCAGTACTTGAGCTGCGAGATTTTCAGCTAAACCGTCTGCCAAACTTGCACCATCTGCATGAATCACCTTCGCCACGCCGACAATCTGCGTTGCCACCTGCGCCGCCGCTGTAGCGTTGAAACCGGCGACAAGTACGTGTACCTCCCCGCTACTGCAGGCCTTGGCGGCCGTAACAGTATTCAGGGTGGAGGCTTTGATGGTGGTGTTGTCGTGCTCTGCGATTACTAGGACAGTCATTGCCATCGATTCCTTAAATCACCTTCGCTTCGTTCTTGAGTTTTTCTACTAGCGCGGCCACGTCGGCCACCATGACACCAGCGTTTCGCTTCCGAGGGTCGCTGACCTTCAGTGTTCTCAGGCGCGGAGCCACATCCACGCCGAGATCCTCTGGTCGGACGATGTCGAGCTGCTTCCTTTTCGCTTTCATGATGTTCGGTAGCGTCACGTAACGTGGCTCGTTCAAACGCAGGTCCGTCGTGATCACGGCTGGCAGCGTAAGGGACACAGTCTCAAGACCACCATCGACCTCACGCGTAACGGTGACTTTGTCACCAGTCAGGTCGAGCTTGGAAGCACATGTTGCCTGGGGGAGGTCCGCCAAAGCTGCGAGCATCTGGCCAGTCTGGTTCGCGTCGTCGTCGATCGCCTGCTTGCCGAGGATGATGAGGGTGGGTCGTTCCCTGCTCACTAACACCTTGAGCAGCTTGGCAACGGCTAATGGCTGCAGTTCAGTATCAGATTCCACCAGAATGCCGCGGTCAGCGCCGATAGCCATGGCCGTGCGCAATGTTTCCTGACATTGCGCAACCCCGCATGAGACTGCGACGACTTCTGTTGCCACCCCCTTTTCCTTCAAGCGCATCGCTGCCTCGACGGCAATTTCGTCGAAAGGGTTCATGCTCATCTTTACGTCGGCTGTGTCCACGCCCGTGCAATCAGGTTTGACGCGAACTTTGACGTTGTAGTCCACTACGCGTTTGACCGGGACCAGTATCTTCATAAGGGGTATAAAAGCGGAAGGTAAATAGGGCCGAGCCCAGCCAATCACCCCGGCTCTCGCCCCAGCAAGGAGGGCCCGACGGTCCGCCGTCAGATCAGACGGTCGATTGCGCCTTACTTCGCAGAGCTAAAAGATGACGTCGGCTAGCGCTCGAATCCGGATGCAACTTGGTTACACTGAACAGCGCACCAAGTGCTTGATGTGCAGCGATGTAATTCGCTTACGAATGGCTCTAATGTCCACCATGCTGCCGTCGTTTGAGGCGGGGAACATCGAGCGTCGCAAGCATGAATGCCTCAAGGGAGCGGCTCACTAGCAAGCCGCGCGGGACTACACGTGACTTGCCAGGAGGGAGACGCACCCTATCTGCACGCCAATCATGACCCGCGGTTAAGACTTCTGCGGGTCGTAGAGCTTTTCCTTGATGAACAGAGCTGGCACCAAGCCGCAAAGGAAATAGGCACCACCCATCACCAGGAAGCCGAGGCCAATCGAACCCGTGGTTGCAAGGTAGCCGATCGCGGCTGGAGCGACTGCAGCGCCGATACGACCGACGTTGTACGCTCCCCCCACGGCCGAGCCGCGAATGCGAGCCTCGAAGCTCTCAGTCATATAAGTCGCGTTCACTCCGTACGGGATGCCGTACAAGAAGCCAAACGCCGTCATCAGGTACACAATATTTTCTGGCGTATGGTGCAGCACGATGACAGGAAGGAAGACTGCCGCGCCCAACGCACCAAATGCAAAGACCGTGCGACGGCCAAATTTGTCGGCGAGCCATCCAGCAACAATCTTTCCGAGAATCATCGCCAAGTACGTCCCAACCATGTAGCCGGTCATGGAGGAGAACTTGAGGTGCAGTTCTTTCTCAAGATACGTTGGCATCCAGTTGTTCACGCCGTAATACCCGAACTGCAGCAGACCTGCCGTAATGGACCAAAGCACGAACATGCGGCGGGATGCGGTATTTCCGAAGATCAGCTTCACCGCGTTATCACCGCTGGCACCACGCCTAGTGAAGTCACCTCTTGCACGCGCTGCGAGATAGCTCGGCGGCTCGGGAATAAAGCGCTGCATCAGGACGGCGAGCGCGACTGGAATAATCGCGATGAAGAATAGCCATCTCCACCCAAACGCGGGCAGAATCCAGCCCGCGAGCAGTGTCGCAACCACATAGCCAACGGACCAACCCGCCTGGAGCGTGCCGAGAACCGTGGTGCGCCGCTCAGTTGGCACATACTCGGCCATCAACGTATTGCAGACGACATACTCAGCGCCAAGTCCCAGCGACGCGATGAAGCGGAACACCGCGAACTGAGTGACGTTGTGTGTGAACCCGAGCGCCGCCGTACCGGCGGAGAACACGAGGATCGTCCATACCACCGTACGTACGCGCCCGAAGCGATCGGCAGCCCATCCCCCGTAAATTCCGCCGATGGCCATGCCAGCCAGCGTGATACTACCGAGCGCACCCGCTTCGACATTCGACAGTCCGAATTCCTGTTTAAGGCTCGACAAGCTGTACGAAAGGAACATCAGGTCCGCACCATCGACCATCAATCCAAGAAACGCAAAAATGAAGACAGCGATCCACACACGGTCGTGCGCAATCTGCCCTCGCTGACTAGACAAGCTAACTTCCATCATCTCCTCCAAAATAATTCACCTTGGGCGCTCTCAGACGCCTGCTGCGGACGGTGGGACAGCGCGTTGGTTGTAGAAGGGCAAGCGCGAAGCACGCGAGCCCGGTTACTGGAACGTCGTGGCCTCTGGCGCTTTACATTCCCGCGTAATTTGGGCCACCGCCGCCTTCCGGCGCGACCCATACGATGTTCTGTGTTGGGTCCTTGATGTCGCAGGTTTTGCAATGCACGCAGTTCTGCGCGTTGACGACCAACTTTGCTGCGCCGTCGTTGTGGACGAACTCGTACACACCCGCCGGGCAATAGCGACTCTCGGGCCCGCCGAACTTCGCCAGGTTGACGTTCACCGGCACACTGGCATCCCGGAGTGTCAGGTGGGCCGGCTGGTTCTCTTCATGGTTGGTGTTGCTTACGAATACGCTAGACAACCTATCAAACGTGAGCGAACCGTCCGGTTTTGGGTAGTCGATCTTGGGGCACTCAGATCCCGGACGGAGATACACGTGGTCGGCGTGCATGCGGTGGATCGTCCAAGGCGGAGTATTTACACCGACCTTTGGCAAGAACCATTGCTCAACACCTGTCATCAGCGCGCCAATCAGGTTGCCCTTCTTGAACCACTGCTTGAAGTTGCGCGATTGGTGTAGTTCTGTGTGTAACCAGCTCTGCTGGAACGCCGCGGAGTAGACGTCCAACTCATCGCTACTGCGGCCGGCCACCACAGCATCAAAGGCTGCTTCAGCACAAAGCATCCCGCTCTTGATCGCAGCATGACTGCCTTTGATGCGGGCGGCGTTCAAAAAGCCAGCGTCGCAGCCAACCAGCGCTCCACCCGGAAAGACCGTCTTCGGCAGGCTTAGTAGCCCCCCAGCGGTAATTGCTCGGGCACCGTAGCCCAAACGCTTACCGCCCTCGATGTGAGCTCGAATGGCTGGATGCGTCTTCCAGCGCTGCATTTCCTCGAATGGTGAAAGCCAAGGATTCTTGTAGTCCAGACCCGTCACGAATCCCAAGGTCACCTTGTTGCCTTCAAGGTGGTAGAGAAAGCCACCGCCATAGGTGTCGCTGTTCATAGGCCACCCGGCGGTATGCACCACTAAGCCCGGCTTGGCCTTATCAGCCGGAATCTCCCAGAGCTCTTTGATGCCGATGGCATAGCTCTGCGGATCCTTACCGTCATCGAGCTTGAACCTCGCGATGAGTTGCTTTCCAAGATGACCACGGGCGCCCTCGGCGAAGACCGTGTACTTCGCATGCAACTCCATGCCACGTTGAAAGCTATCGCTCGGCTTGCCGTCTTTTCCAAGACCCAAGTCTCCCGTTGCCACGCCCTTGACAGAACCGTCCTCGTTGAAGAGAACTTCGGATGCGGCAAATCCAGGAAAGATCTCCACGCCGAGCCCCTCGGCTTGTTCTGCCAGCCACCTCGTGACTGCACCCAGGCTGACGACATAGCAGTCGTCGTTGTGGAAGTTGCGTGGAACCAGTGCATCGGGCGTACGCCGATGCCCATTCTCAGAGAGAAACAGGACATCATCCCGCGTGACTGGCTGGTTCAGCGGGGCACCTTGCTCTTTCCAATTTGGGAACAGTTCGGTGATGGCCTTCGGATCCATGACCGCGCCCGACAGAATATGCGCACCTGGCTCGGAACCCTTTTCGAGCACGCAGACACTAAGATCGCAGCCCTTCTCGTTGGCCAGTTGCTTGAGCCGGATGGCGGTGCTCAGCCCTGCAGGGCCTGCCCCAACCACCACAACATCGTATTCCATCGCTTCCCGCGGCCCATACTTACGGTCGATTTCCTGAACATTCATCACTACTCTCTTCCAGTCAACCGTGCTCACACTCGCTCAAGCACTACAGCGATGCCTTGTCCCACGCCGATACACATCGTGCAAAGGGCGTATCGTCCGCCGGTAGCGTGGAGTCGATTGACTGCCGTGGTGATCAGTCGCGCTCCGCTGGCACCCAATGGATGGCCGAGTGCAATCGCTCCGCCCCATGCGTTTACTCGCTCATCGTCATCGGGAAGGCCAAGCATGCGCAGCACCGCCAGGCCCTGGGCAGCAAACGCTTCATTGAGTTCAATCACGTCAAGCTGGTCGAGCGTCAAACCAGTCTGCGCCAGCACTTTCTGACAGGCAGGTGCCGGACCGATACCCATGATGCGAGGCGCTACGCCAGCCGTAGCCATGCCCACCACACGGGCGCGAGGCGTCAAAGCGTATCGGCCCGCCGTGGCTTCATCAGCCAACAGCAGTGCACAGGCACCGTCATTCACACCGCTGGCGTTGCCGGCCGTGACCGTACCGCCCTCGTGCACGACACCCTTGAGCTTGGCCAGGGCTTCCAGGCTTGTCTCGCGCGGATGCTCGTCCTTCTCGACGATGAGCGGATCACCTTTCTTCTGGGGAATCGTCACGGGGACAATCTCCCGTGCCAAATGGCCTGCTTGTTGGGCTGCGAGAGCTTTCAGCTGGCTGGCCAACGCCATGCGATCCTGCGCCTCGCGTTCGATCTTGAAATCACCGGCGACGTTTTCTGCCGTCTCCGGCATCGAGTCGACGCCGTACTGCGTCTTCATCAGCTTGTTGACGAAACGCCAGCCAATAGTGGTGTCGTAGACAGCATTTGCGCGACTGAAAGCGCTATCGGCTTTCGGCATTACAAAGGGGGCGCGGCTCATGCTCTCTACGCCGCCAGCGATCATCAAACCGGCTTCGCCCGCCTTGATGGCACGTGCAGCAGTACCCACTGCATCCATCCCTGAGCCACAGAGTCGATTGATGGTGGCACCGGGAACGTCCAGCGGCAGACCAGCCAACAAAATGGACATGCGCGCGACGTTGCGATTGTCTTCGCCCGCCTGGTTGGCGCAGCCATACAGCACATCGGTCACCGCCGCCCAATCTACGCTGGTATTGCGCGCCATTAGCGCTTTGAGTGGCACAGCGCCCAAATCGTCGGCACGGACACTCGACAGTGCGCCACCGTACCGCCCGAAAGGCGTCCGAATTGCATCGCAGATAAAGGCTTGAGGAGATGCGGTCATGGTGTTTCGTTCCAGAGAAGGTTCAATTAGGCGGCAGGCTGTTAGAGCAGCGGGCTCAGGTCCGCGAGCACGAATCCATATCCAGCCTCGGCAGCCAACTGTTTCAGTTCTGCTTCGAGGCGGTTGCGATCCTGGTGCCGGGCCCAAAACACGGGGCCACCCTCCCACCGCGGGAAGCCATAGCCCTGAACGAGTACAACATCGACATCACTCGGCCGTGCTGCGATGCCCTCAGCAATCAGTTGCGCCGCTTCGTTCACCATCGCCAACAACGCGCGCCGTTGGATCTCTTCGGGCGTCAAGTGTCGGCGTTCGATGCCACGCCGTTTGCTCGCCTGTTGGATAACCTCGCGTACGGCGGGGTCCGTCGTTCGAACTTGCTTCCCTTCGACATAGGCGTAGTAGCCGGCTCCCGCCTTACGTCCAAGCCGGCCCATCTCGCAGAGCTGGTCCAGGATGTCGACATAGCGCTCGCGCGAATCGCGCTGCCACGCTTGCGCTTTGCGCATGCGCCAAGCGATGTCGAGCCCAGACAGATCCGCAACTGCGAATGGCCCCATGGCAAAGCCGAAGGCCGTCAGAGCGTTATCCACGTCTTCGGGCCATGCGCCGTCTTCGAGCATGAACTCGCACTGGCGTCGGTAGGCGTTGTAGATTCGGTTTCCAATGAAGCCAAAGCCGTTGCCGGTAAGAACAGGTGTCTTCTTGAGCGCGGAGCCAATGGCCATACCAGTGGCGATAACGTCTGGCGCAGTCTGAGCGCCACCCACTACCTCCAGTAGCTTCATGACGTTGGCGGGGCTGAAGAAATGCAGACCGAGCACGTCTTGCGGTCGCGAAGTGGCGGCGGCAATCGCATCGACGTCGAGATAGGAGGTGTTCGTCGCCAACACAGCGCCAGGCCGAGCATGGGTGTCGATCTGCTGGAACACACCCTGTTTAACAGCGAGATCCTCGAACACCGCCTCGATTACAAGGTCGGCTTCTTTCATCCGGGTCCAGTCCAGCGTACCTACCAAGCGCGCCTCATTCCCTGCAGCCTTATCTGCGCCGAGCTTGCCGGCCGCCACACGCCCCTGATAGTGCTCGACCACGCGCACTCGGCCGCGCTCAAGCGCCGCTGCATCTTGTTCCAACAGGAGGACTCCAAGTCCGGCATCAAGGGCGGCGATCGCGATGCCTGTTCCCATCGTCCCTGCGCCAACCACAGCCACAGTACGAACGGGGCGCGGGGAGCTCTGGGCGCCTGCCGGCAACTTGGTTGCCTCTCGTTCGACCTTGAACTGGTAACGCAGCGCCTGTGCGGCGGTGGTCGGCACCAAGGCAAGAAAGAGTTCGCGCTCTCGTTGCAGCCCCTCGTCAAAAGACAGGGTTGACGCTGCCAACGCATCGAGCAACGCGCCATAGGCAGGTTGCAGCTTCTGGCGCGCATTGAGTTTTGCCCGCTGAGCCTCAATAGCTGCGTCAACCTCGGCAGCGTGAAGAACCTTGTCACGGGCCCGCGGATACGGCGCCCCTTGAGTAGCCAACTCTGCGGCATGGCGGATAGCCGCATTCGTTGCGTCGTCGCTCACCACAGCATCGAACAGGCCCGACTCCCCGAGTTGGCTTGCAGTTTGGGGCTGGCCAGTGGCCATCAGTGCCTGCGCGGCGGCGATGCCCATCAGGCGCGACAGGCGTTGTGTGCCGCCGGAACCGGGAATTAACCCCAACGTAATCTCTGGTAGGCCCACGCGGGCGGACGCGTGCGCCACACGACCGTGGCAAGCGAGCGCCAGCTCGAGACCACCACCGAGCGCGACTCCCGTGATGGCAGCCACCACCGGCTTATTGCTGGCTTCGATGCGAGCCAGTACGGTGCGCAGAATCGGCTCCTGCAATTGGCGCGGCGTGCCAAACTCTGTGACGTCAGCACCAGCGGAAAATGCCTTCGCACTGCCGGCAAGCACGATTCCGTTCACTGCGGGGTTGGACTGTGCCTCGTCGAGCTGCTGCACGATTCGTTCGCGCAAAGCGTGACCCAAGCTGTTGACCGGCGGGTTATCGAGCGCAATGACGGCGATGCCGTAGCGGATGTCGGACATGTTTGCCTCACGCTCCCTTCATCAGGTTCTTGCCGATGACGATTTGCTGAATCTGTGTGGTGCCTTCGTACAGGCGCAGTAGACGAACGTCTCGATAGAAGCGCTCGACCTTGTACTCGTTGATGTAGCCAGAGCCACCGTGAATCTGCACCCCGCGGTCTGCGACGCGGCCAACCATCTCGGTGGTGAACATCTTGGCGCAAGAGGCTTGCATGCTCACTTCCGGATCCGAGACCCCGAAAGGTTTGGCGTCATAGCGCTGCGCGACTGACTGCACCAGCGACCAGCCTGCAAGCAGCTCAGCCTGGCTATCGGCCAGCATGGCCTGCACCAGTTGGAAGTCACCGATACGCTGGCCAAACTGCTTGCGTTGCTGCGCATAAGCCACGCTTTCCTGCAAGATGCGGCTGGCCATGCCACACGCCAATGCCGAGATGTGAAGGCGGCCGCGGTCCAATACCTTCATGGCCGTCTTGAAGCCTTTGCCGGGTTCCCCACCGATGATGTTTGCAGCTGGCACGCGCACGTTGTCGAGGTTCACATCGCACGTCTTGGTACCGCGCTGGCCCATCTTGCGATCAGGCTTACCCAGCGACAGACCTGGCAAGCCAGCAGGCACGATAAACGCGGTAATACCACCTGCGCCTGCCCCTTCAGTTCGGGCCATGAGCGTGAACGCGCCCGCGCGCGGAGCATTCGTGATGAAACGCTTCGTGCCACTGAGCAGGTAGTCGCTCCCGTCCTTCACGCCCTTGGTTTTGATGGAGGCTGCGTCGGAGCCCGCATCGGGTTCGGTGAGTGCGAACGACACAACTAGGTCACCGCTGGCAATACGCGGCAGATACTCAGCCTTCTGCTCGGCAGTGCCATCAATCAAAATGCCTTGCGAACCAATGCCGATGTTCGTCCCGACCACCGAGCGGAATGCCAGCGCCGTGTGACCGAGTTCGTAGGCCACTTCGCATTCCTGTGCCATCGTCAGGCCAATGCCACCGAACTCCTCAGGGATTGAGAGACCGAACAGACCCAACTCCTTCATGTCGCTCACGATGTCGGCGGGCACTTCATCGTGCTCCTCGACATAGTCCTCGGCGGGCATCAGCCGCTCCCTGACGAAGCGTTGAACACTGTCCTTGAGCAATTTGAAGGTTTCTTGGTCGAGCGACATGACATCTCCTATGGATTGGCTGCATTGTTCTTTCGTCGGCCAGCCTTGACAATCCCAAAGAATGTGAACACGCTGTACAAATTCTTATGACAATCGAGATGTGATGGACGCTCACTCACTTGTGCTTTTCGTGGACATCGTAGAGGCCGGCAACCTCAGCAATGCGGCTCGAAACATGAAGATGAGCCGAGCCAACATCAGCTACCGGCTGACCCAACTGGAAAAATCCATCGGGCAGCAGTTGATGAGGCGCACGACGCGGCGCGTCGAGTTGACTGAAATTGGCCAGCGTCTGTATCAGCATGGGCGCGTCATCCGCGACGAACTGATGGCCGCACAGGAATCTGTGGCTGTCTTCGGCAAGACGCTGCAAGGATCGGTCCGCCTGAGCGTGCCCACGGGCTTCGGCCACATGGTGATGTCCGGCTGGCTCATCGACTTCAAACGGCAGTACCCAGACATCGCGCTGGACCTGCTTTTCGACAACCGCGTGGATGACTTGCTGCGGGACGAGGTCGACGTGGCGGTTCGGGTCATGTCCGAGCCACCCCAGCAAACGGTCGCCACCGAGTTGGCGCGAGTGCGCTATGTCACGTGCGCGTCGGCCAGCTACTCGGACGCGCATTCCATGCCTGTTACGTTGGAAGACCTAGGCCACGTACCTCTGATTACCTCGGCCGTGGCCGGGCGGGATCTACGGGTTTCGGCTTACCAAGACGAGCAGCGCCACGAACTGATACTGCACCCGACGTTGGCTTCAGAGAATTTTCAGTTCCTGCGCGAAGCCATCTTGGCAGGCTTGGGTGTCGGCTTGGTGCCCGACTATGTCGTTCAGCAGGACGTTGCAGAGGGACGCGTCAGCACGACATTGAATGATTGGCGCTTAAGCGTGTTCGGCACCCGCATGTTTCTTTTGCGTATGCCGGGTCGCTACCAAACTTTGGCGACACGCACACTCATCAACTTCGTCGTGGAAAAAGCCCGCGCGTGGGCCAGCTGAGTCCAAAAGAATGAGGCGCCGCACACACCAAATCCCAAAGATGGGTACCGCCAAGCGCCTCCTCAATCACTGGAACCTACAGTTTTTTTTGACAGATTGTCACGTTTTCTTGTGATTGTTCATTGGACTTTAACTACGGACAATTGTGGGCTAGTTTGCGCGCACCGCGCGCAGACCGCCCAGGCATTGCCAGGGCACAGTGCCGCAAGCGGTTCGACTGCCGACGTCCGTGAGAAACGAACTCAGTCAACGGCTCGCGGTGGTGAAGACGACCAACGTTGGATTGAATTGATATGGGCGCCCTTAGTCATCTGCGTGTGTTAGATCTAACCCGGGTGTTGGCGGGTCCATGGTGCACGCAAACTCTGGCCGACCTGGGTGCCGAAGTCATTAAGATCGAACGTCCCCATGCTGGCGACGATACTCGCCATTGGGGCCCTCCGTATGCCAAGGACGCGGAAGGCAACGACACGACAGAGGCGGCGTACTACCTGGCAGTGAACCGAAACAAGAAATCGGTCACGCTCGACATCTCAACTCCGCAGGGGCAGGCGCTTATCGCGCAACTCGTTGCCGAAGCTGACGTTCTGGTCGAGAACTACAAAGTCGGGCAGCTTGCCAAGTATGGCCTTGACTATGAAAGTCTGAAGGCAATCAAATCGAATCTGATTTACTGCTCCATTACGGGCTTTGGCCAAACCGGCCCGTACGCTCGGCGCCCAGGCTACGACTTCATCGTGCAAGGCTTGGGCGGCTTTATGAGCGTGACAGGCGAACGGGATGATCTCCCTGGAGGCGGACCGCAAAAGGCTGGCGTGGCCATCGCCGATCTATTCACCGGGGCCCATGCCACCATCGCAATCTTGGCGGCGCTCGTCCATCGGGACCGCACTGGTGAAGGTCAACACCTGGACATCTGCCTGCTTGATGTACAGGTTGCCATGATGGCGAACATGGCGACCAACTACCTGGCTACCGACAATCCGCCGCAGCGCTGGGGTAATGCCCATCCCAATATCGTGCCCTACCAAGTCTTCAAGGTCGCAGATGGCTGGGTCATCGTGGCGTGCGGTAACGATGGCCAGTTCCGCAAGCTGGTGGAAGTGGGAGGCGAACCAGCGCTGGCGGATGATGAGCGCTTCGCTATCAACCCTCAACGAGTGCGGAACCGCCAGGTACTGATTCCATTGCTGGAACCCATGATGCTGAGGAAGACGCGCGCACGGTGGATTGCAGCGCTGGAAAGCGCCGGTGTTCCATGTGGCCCTATCAACGACTTAGCGGACGTCTTTAAAGACCCGCACGTGCTGGCTCGCGAAATGCGGCTCGACTTGCCCCATCCAACCGCAGGGAACGTCAGCGTCCCGGCCAGCGCACTCAAAATGAGCGGATCTCCAGTCGAGTACCGGATGCCGCCGCCCTTGATGGGCGAACACACGGATTCCGTGCTTGGGCAACTCGCCGGGCTATCGACCAGCGAGCTCAAAGAGCTTCGCCGCCGTGCGGTGATCTAAGCCAGCGAAAACAGTCGGCCGCGATGAGTCGTCGCCGAGCGCCGCGTCCTGTTGTACCAACATCAAGCAGTGGAGGCGTTCATCTTGGCGGCCCGAAGCAGGGCTGCCCCTGAATTTCTAGGTCTGGGAGGACACTGCTAGCGCACTCTAAGCTTGAGTGGAAAGCGCGGTATCTCAGCATTGAAGTGAACGATGCCTTCGAGATCTGTGCTTCTTTGAAGTGCGCGGCAGAGCTCGTCGACGCGGGTAGGATTTACCCCGATAACGGTCACTGCCCCTGTTGAGGAAAATCAAGAATTAGCTTCAGCCATCCGTACACTGGAGACGCGGTTTGTGAGCCAACTGATTGCACCGGATGATGTACCCCTCTGGATACCCGGCGAGTTGACGCTCAACAGCGCAACAGCCGGATGGGAACACGTGGCGCTAAAGGGCTATCGTTATGGCTCGCTTGACGTCGCTATTCCGTCCATGCGCGACTACATGATCGTCAGCTACAAAGGCAGCGATGCCATGATGAGCCGGCGGGCCGGTGGTCCTTGGCGCAGCGAGCAAGTCGGGCGCGGCGTGTGTTCCCTTCTGACCCGCGGCGAGTCGTCTCAGTGGAAGTGGAACCGCCCGATCGACGTCACCCACATCTACGTGGCCCAGACCGAGTTGTGCCGTGTGGCGGAGGATGTCTTCGAGCACAGCATCAGTGATGTCGGAATGGAAGACTGCGTTCGCGTCGAGGACAGCATCCTTCCAAGCCTGGTGGCTGCCTTCGAGGAGGAGCTGACGAGTGGCGGCCTCGGCGGAAATCTCTATCGGTCTGCCTTGGTGAATCAGCTTTGCATTCACCTGCTGCGCCGCTATGCCAAGGCCCGCATTCGAGAGGTGCCGTTGGCGGTTCGCATGGCCGATTGGCAGCGCCGACGCTTGGTCCAGTACATTGAGGACAACCTGGACCGCAACTTCAAGCTCGAAGAAATGGCCGGGGAGGCTGGCGTCAGCGTCTCGGGGCTGATCCGCAAGTTCCGCGCAGAGTTCGGCTGCTCCCCCCATGCCTACGTTTTGCGCCAGCGCTTGGAGCGGGCCCGGCAACTGCTCAGCCGACCAGTGGCCACGCCCCTGAAGTGCATCGCGATGGACTGTGGCTTTTCCGACCAAAGCCATCTGGTGCGCCACTTCAAGCGCGCGTTCGAGCAGACGCCTGCGGATTACCGCAGCACGGTCACAGGGCGCCCCCTGCCGCCGCCCGAGCCCGACCAGCCGAGCCGGTAGCGGGCCCGGCATCGGTGGCCTACAGCGGCCGCCACGGGACTTGTGAGCGCTCTTTCCGTGATCAGAGCACCCGGTTCAATGCCGGGACGGCAGTGAATAGGTCGGACTTGACGCAGTAGTCAGCCGCCGAAGGAATTGACGCGTCCCATGAGCCTTCCCCTCAAACCGGCACGTCGCCGCCTGACGCGGTGATGGTGACGGCGGTCAGCTCGGAGCAGTCGCTCTTGCTCATCTCACGGCAGGCAGTAGTTGCGCTGCCACTATCGGTCGTAGCAGCGCAACCGTCTGCACAACCCATCTGGCGCGAGGCCGTAACACCGGTGAGCGAAGGGCAACGTTGCCGGTATACCGAAGCCTTCTGGCAATAGATGCTTGCGCAGTAGCACGAATGCGGGCCGAGCATCCGAGGGCGCTGCCGGCAACAGAGCCTGCCGCGACACGCGCCGACACACGCAGTCCATCAACGACCTGTCATATCTGGTGCAGGCGCTGTTGGCGCGGAACCTGCTGTGATGTGGCGACACCGAGTATGTAGCCACCCGCCGCGAGCTTGAAACCACGAGATTGATCCCGTGGCCTTCGGTTGCAGCTGCTGGATGCATACGGTCTCTGCCTCCGCTCGGCGGCGACCTCCACTTCAGTTGAACTGCGACACAAACTTTGTGGTCAGATAGCCATCGAAGGTTTCGCTGCCGCCCTCACTGCCATAGCCACTGGCCTTCAGGCCACCAAATGGGGTCTCGGCCAGCGCCAGCCCGATGTGGTTGATGGACACCATGCCGGCTTCCAATCCGCGAGAGAGCTGATGGGCGTTCTGCAGCGAGCTCGTGAACGCATAGGACGCGAGGCCGAAAGGTAAGCTGTTCGCTCGCGCGAGCGCCTCCTCTATCGTCTTAATTCGCACGATGCCGGCGATCGGACCGAAGGGCTCCTCCGTCATGAGCCGCGAGTCGTCAGGAAGGTCGATCATCACGGTCGGGGCAAAGAAATTGCCTTCACCCGGTAGGCGCCGCCCGCCGGTCAGCACCTTGCCACCGCGATGGCGTGCGTCGTCGACGAAGCCCTCCATCGCCGAGACGCGTCGGCCCTGTGCCAATGGCCCCATTCGGCTCGCGGCGTCAAGGCCGTCGCCCACCTTTAGGGCTTCAGCGCGCCCAGCAAAGCGTTCAACGAAACGGTCGTAGGCACCTTCCTGCACGTAGAAGCGAGTCGGGGAGATGCAGACCTGCCCCGCGTTGCGGAACTTGAAGACCGCGAGCAAGTCCGCTGCCCGGTCGATGTCTGCGTCGTCACAGACAATCACCGGCGCGTGACCGCCCAGTTCCATCGTACTGCGTTTCATCATCGCTCCGGCAAGAGCGGCGAGTTGCTGGCCCACCGGTGTGGAACCGGTAAAGGACACCTTGCGGACGATGGGCGAGCGGATCAGATACTCCGAGATCATGCCGGAGTCGCCTGACACCAGGTTCAGCACGCCGGGCGGTAAGCCTGCGTTATGGAAAAGTTCGGCGATTGCAAGCACCGAAGCCGGTGTGTCGCTGGAGCCCTTGAGTATGACGGTGCAGCCCGCGCCTATTGCGGCGACCACTTTGCGAAAGGCTTGGCTGAACGGGAAGTTCCAGGGCGAGAAGGCCACGCAAACGCCGATAGGCTCACGCAGCACAGTCTGCTGCACGCGGGCGTCGCGAGGGGGAATGAGCCTGCCATAAATGCGCCTGCATTCCTCCGCATGCCACTCGGCATGTTCGACGCAGCTCGTGACTTCGCCCACGGCCTCGGCTAGGGTCTTGCCTTGCTCGAGGGTGAGGTTGCGGCCGATCGCGGGCGCCCGTTCACGGATCAGACCAGCGACCTTATTCAGCACCTGGGCACGCTGCAGGGCCGAGCTAGTGCGCCAGGTCGAGAAGGCGCGCTCGGCAGCCGATAGCGCCAGGTCCAGATCGGCTTT
>RepKanNP_Acetate_BrdU_F21BDRAFT_1000115_pt1 | contig 42245 bp, 40 predicted proteins | sample RepKananBrdUF21B_FD_10624 | JGI IMG/M metagenome (IMG submission 10624)
GGGCGTCGCAGCGGAAGCGGTCGATACCATTCTCTTCGCTGGCGGCTCCAGCGGGGTGCCGTTGCTGCGCGAGCAACTGGCGCAAGTGCTGCCGTCGGCGCGGCGCGTCGAAGGCGACCTGTTCGGCGGGATCGGTTCTGGCCTGGCGCGCGATGCGGCGCGCAAGTTTGGCTGACGGGCTGAAAGGCTGAGGGGCGGCGGGACGTTTCGAGCGTATCGAACCATCCGGGTTGGGATATTGCTGTCGTCGGAGACGCGGACCACGCCATGCTAGAGGCGATCCAACGCAAAGCGACGGACTCAGCTCGCAGGCTACGCTCAATGCCGTCGCCAGACGGCTCAACGAGCGCCCGCGCAAGACTCTAAACTTCGATACGCCAGCGGAGCGATTCCATCAATACGTTGCATTGGCCGGTTGACTCTGCAGCCAGGAGCCGCCATTCGGTAACAAGGGAGTACGCATCGGGTTCTGCTTGGGAGGCTGCACCGTATGCTTTCAATTGACGAGATGGCTCGGCGGCACAACGTTTCCATATATCGCTTGCGAGCACTCCAGGTTGCGACTATTCCAGTCGACTGCACCAAGAGAGTCGATGTGGGGTTCTATGCGAAAGAGAAAGCGCGACTAATCAACCCGCTGTCTTTTCTGACGAAGGCAGAAATCCGCCCTGGGCTTTTCGCATATGGAAAACAAGCCCCCAGCCTTGCGCAGGCCGTCGCTGCGGACGGCGAGCTTTGCAATGCTCTGGATACGTTGCTCACGAACTATGCGTGGGCCATCGAGTGGAATGATGCGTCGCTGCAAGCGCGCGTGAATACCTGGAAAGCGACGATTGACGGCGACTCGACTGGCGGCGAAAGGTTTTTGTCCAATCTCGAAACGGTAGCCAGACGGCTCGGTGACGTCAGCAATGGACGCAGTCAGGTAGTGGCACGCCTTTCCCCGTTGGCATTCGGCCCAACCTGGTTTCGCAAGCGGGCAATGCTCGGAGGATTTTCGGCGGGGCTGGTCATTGTCGTCATGCTTCTCTTCGTTGCTGGCAGTGTTCGCTAATTGCTTGGAAGCGCATCGTCTCCTCCCGGCCAAGACGGGCCGCTCGACGCTGTTGTCGCGACTCGCTCTAACATTTGTGGAACCGCTGATTGGCCAGCGCCATCGTGATGTCAGAAGCGGGAAGAACTACTCTTAGAGGAGGTATCTGTGACCCGTTACGCTGGGAAGCCTTTTTTACGCCTGATTGAGTGCTACATCTTGGACAGAATCGGTCAACTCGATGGAACGCAACGGGCGGCGTTGGAAGGAATGACGCCAAAGCTCAGAGCCACATACAACAGAGACGGGACATGGCAAGACATCGTCGCCGCGCAAATGGAGTTCAATGATTCATTTGACTCACAGGTTCATGAGTCCTGGGACGACTATCGCACTCACACTGGCTCGACTAGTTCGATGACAGACCCCGACCAGTTCGCAATGGCGCTCGCAGACCGCATCGTAGGCGACTAGCGAAGCTACCGTGTTGGGGTGAGTCTGCTCTCGGCCAAGCTCGGTCCAACGTGCATCTCCGAAAAACCACCGGACGAGGAGTTCCTGCAGTATGAGCAGCTATGGCGGTTTCATCTCCGAAATCATCCAGACGCCTCTCGTCGACGATGGAAAAGCAGTCGAACTGGAACTCGTAATTCGCCGGCCGTTTGCGTCTGGGCCGTATCCGACACTGGTTTTCAACCATGGTTCTACCGGCTCGGGCGACAAGCCAGCGTTGTTTCGTCGCACGGTAGCGAGCGCTTCCGTTGCAAACTTCTTCAACGACCTAGGCTGGATGGTGGTATTTCCACAGCGGCGAGGGCGTGGAAAATCCGGTGGCACCTATGACGAAGGGTTCAAGCTCGATAGAAGTGGATACGCATGCGAGCCGGAGCTATCACTGCCAGGTGTGGACCGCGCCATCGAGGATTTGGACGCCGCAATGGACCACCTCCGAGCTCGGTCTGACGTTGACACGGGGCAGATGCTCATTGCAGGTGTCTCACGTGGAGGCGTCCTGGCGATTGCCTACGCTGGCGAGCGACCGAACGTATTCAAGGGTGCAATCAACTTCAATGGCGGCTGGCTTGGGCGCTTGTGTCCGACCCACACCGAAGTGAATCGAGCAACTTTCGTTCGCGGTGCACGTTTTGCAAAACCGACACTGTGGCTTCACGGCAGCTATGACCAGTACTACCGCATCGGCCATTGTCGCGACAACTTTGCGGCCTTCCTCGCTGCTGGTGGTCAAGGTTCGTTCCACGCTCTCAAGGGTGGGCACGGGCTTGTCGCACAGCCGCGACTATGGGCTGACTTGGTAGCGAGCTACTTGGCAGCAGTCGCATGAACGCAACCCGACCAGCATGTATGAGCAATTTTGAGATTTACACTCCGACGACCGAAGAAGTGCGCTCGGGTGAGCTGGGGAACCGCCTGCGACAGTTCAACTATCAATTCGTCGGCGAATATGGGCAAGTGCAGCCCGTCTGGTCAAGCGCCCGAACTGATGACGGAAGGCTAGTTGGCGGCGTACGCGGCTTTGTGTTTCTCGACTGGCTTCGTATCGAACTGTTGTTTGTCGATGAGGGCGTGCGACGGACGGGCTTGGGCCGCCGGCTTCTTGAAGATGCCGAAGAGAAAGCCTGGAAACTCGGTGCAAAGCACGCCGTGCTGGAAACGTTCGAGTGGCAAGCGCGAGCGTTCTATGTCAAGCAAGGCTATGAAGAGTTTGCACGCCTCGAAAACTACGTTAAGGGCTTCTACCTCGCTCACATGAAGAAAGCGCTGAAGCCATGACCGCCCCCGTTCTGACATGGTGAAAGACGAGCTTTACGGTTCCATTGGAGGCAGTCTGATGACTATGAGAAGCGTTCGCCTAGCGACTCCAGATGATGTGCCAGTACTTACGCAGATTCGGAACGATGCGCACGCAAAGAAGGTGGCGTACGGAGACTATGCATGGGGCAAGGAGGGAGACGGATTTTCCGAGGGTTGGGTACAAAACAGTCTTTCCCGAAGAGACGTGTACGTTGTCGAACAAGACCGCCTACTCGTGGCGACGTTTTCTCTCGATTGGAGCGATGAGGCGTACTGGGGGGCGCAAGAGCCAGTGGCGGGTTATGTGCATGGCCTTTCTGTGAGAAAGGGCTTCAATGGTCTTGGCCTTGGGCGCTTCGTGATTGATTGGTGCGTCTCTCAGGTAATCGCTCGGAACAGGCGTTTCGTAAGACTTGGCTGCGATGCAAGGAACATCAAGCTGTGCGCCTACTATGAATCGCTGGGTTTTCGTCGAGTCGGAGCCGGACTCAAAGCCCAGCACAACGACTATATCGATTCACTGTACGAGAAACCGGCCGGCTCACTTTCGGCCGGGGTCGTAGAGGGGCAATAGCAGCCCGGTTGTACGCTTCTGGCCTCAGTTTTCCTGCCTAACAAAGGAGCACGCAATGGACGCAAGAGAGACCTCGGAAAGACCGCAAACGGTTCGGGCAGCTGTGAACATGTTATGGGCATCCATCGGCTTTGGTTTGGCGAAAGCGCTACTCGACTTTAGCCATTTGTTCGCCCCGGCCACCCTGAAGACGTTCATAGCGACTGCTGTTCTGACCGTGGTCATCATGGCATGGCTTATTTTGAAGACTTCATCCGGCGCAAATTGGGCTCGCCTCACACTGCTGGTCCTTTTTGCTGTGGGGGCACTCCTGACGCCAGCAACACTAGCCCGGGAATTTTCTAGGAGCTCCTTGGTGGGCGCGTTGACAGTTGTGCAGTTCGGATTGCAATTCTGTGCGCTTGCTCTACTGTTCGTAAAACCTAGCCGTGGATGGTTCAGTAAGGTCAATCACATTCGCTAGAACGAAGAAGCAAGAGTCTCCTCAAGAGGAAGCCCAAGCGAATACCGCAGTCAGCGCGTGGCAGGCGGCGCAAGTGCGAGGTTCAAGCGCCTGAGGCATCAGTCACATGACCAAATTTCGATTCCAGTGCGCCCAATGCGATGAATGGCACGAGAGTGAGCCCAGCATCGGTTTCGAGTTGCCGGACTATCTTCTCGGCATTCCTGAAGCTGAGCGAGATGCACGGGCATGGTGGTCCGAAGACCTTTGCGTCATCGACAACCAATACTTTTTCGTACGAGCCTGCATGGAGGTCCCTATCGCTGGTGCGCCGGAGCCGTTTCTCTGGGGTATCTGGGTGTCACTGAGCGAGCGTAGCTTTGCCGACTACACCGCAGGCTTGAAGTCTGGGCAATTTGACGGACCGTACTTTAGCTGGCTCGGGAACATACTTCCCGGCTATCCATCTCCAGTCGGCCTGAAGGCGCAGACCTTTCCACAGCCGGGAAACGACAGGCCGCTGGTCCGGCTCGAAGTTTCCGACCATGAGCTATCGCAGGATTTCCACAACGGGATGGCAGCGGAACGGGCACAGGCAATTTTCGAGATGATGCTGCATCGCCAGGGCTCACCTCACTGAATCTAGCGATTCACCACTGACTTCCTCTGATTGTGCGATACACGTATCAGACTATCTCGATGACACTCGACGAGGTCTCGTCGTTGCGCCACGAGTCATCTCGCCAAGGCGTGTTCACAGAATTCGACTTTGCGGCGGGAGATATTCGGCAACGTTGGGTCAAGATTCCTGGGCACCAGGATATACAGCCGGGGATGCGCATTACCGTTGTCTTGGGCGAGCCGGGAAACTGGCAGACGTTGCAAGCTTGGCGATTCGATGACCGAAACAAAGTCGTGGTGTCAATCTCGCCAGTAGCCGATCTGATTTATCTGTGCCTGCTGTGCTTGGCTACCCTAGTGCTTCTATGGCTGCTCTTGGTGGAGCGAAATGAGCTCCAGATACCGGTCGCCGCGTTGGCGTTCGGAACGTTTGTTGTAGCCTCCGGTGCCGGTGGCATGTATTTCGAGTTGCAGAACAGTCGAGCTGTGATGAAATTATTGGCAAGTTCGCCCCGGCAGCGGCCGTGATGCTCGCGAGACTCTGCGCATGGCAGTCGTCGTCGACCTCTCGGCGCACGAGCGGCGGCTTTCGGCCACGACCAGACATTCATCAACCTTTGCCGGATGCAAATGCCAAACGACCTTAAGCACATCGAACCGGGTGGGAATTACCAGCAAGCGATTGCGGCGTTCAGGTCTTCGGTCCTTTCCACATCGTCGTGCCGGCTTGTGCACTACGCGGGAGTCGACAAGCCGAACGCCAAGGACGTTGATGCCAGAGAGGTTGAGTCCGAGATTGCCGCCTGCGTCGCCGAAGGCTTCTACGTCGACTGCTTGTGCGAAGGCGGTCGACTGTTCATCTTGGTACAAGAGCCCGGCTGCCCGATTCCGTCTTGGGAACAGGTCAAGGCTGAAGATGCCATCGTGGACGTTGACTCGCTTTTGGAGACGGCCCGCCAGCGAGGCGAGCTTTGACCGAGTTCGGCCAAAAATGGTCGCCTGAAGATGCCCAAGAAGCGCCTGCCGCCCCCAAAGTAGTCTTCCAGAGGATTTCGTATGCCAGTTGAAAAAGGTTCTACGTTCGATGCTCGAGATGTCTTTATCGACTATCCCTTTGAGGAGGTGATGTTTCGATGGGACCATCAAGCAAGGAAGATTTACGTTTGCTTCTATGGGGACGGCGAATCCCCTGAACCTGTGCCGCATGACAATAGACTCTTTAACGATGCGCTTCTATACGGAGACGAAATCGACCGCCTGCAATACGAGTTGATAGAGCGAGCGGGGGCGCAGTAGACAGTGGGCTTAGGCCTATGACCACTTCCGGCCAAGAACAGACGTTCACGTATCCACAGACCTCGTCACCGTTATCGACTGAATATCGACCCCAGCCGGAACATGGCAATCCGTTCCGAGTACGGCGTTTTCACGGTCACACAACACACCGCTGTACCGCTCAACCAGACACCCGCACGGCGGGAGGGCCACCTGCTTAGGCGACGATGGTCACCCGGGGCCAACGTTCCGTGTACCGTTTCTGCGCGATGCGCTCCCGATATGTTTCGATGCTCACACGGGCGGGGTTTCGGCGGATGACCATGCCAAAAAGATCATCAAGGCCGTGAGGCGCAATGACGGTGATCGAGTCGTCTGCATTGAGCGTGAGCCCTACCGACGTGGCGTACTCGGGCCATGAGCCCACCGCATCTTCAAGCGACACAAGAGGCCGTACGGCGTATCCGAAGGTGGCCTGAAACCAAGTATGTACGGCCGCCTGGTTGGCCACCTCCCACTGCACGCATGGGTGTGTCGCAACGAGCTGACGTTGAATGTCGCGCTCTCGCTCGGGCGAAAGATCGCTCTCATCAAAGTACGCTAAATCGAGGTCCGCCAGAGCCGAGGGCGAACTGAACGCGTGGAGCGCGTCCCAGACAAGGTTGCGAACGGCGCCTGCCCCGATGCACCATGAATCGAGTTGTAGATTGCGGGCAGCGACAAGCGCGGAAGAAAACCACGGTGACTGCTGCGCAATAGTCACCAGGCGTGCTTCAAGACGCATTGGGGCGACCTGAATGGGTTGCTGGCCTGACAATCAAACGTACGCGTTGCTTGCGGTGCACGTAAAACATGGCGCGCCCGCAAGCCACCTCACGCACCAACAACCTTGTTCTTCCCCGTACGCTTGGCCTCGTACATGGCGCGATCGGCCCGCTGGATTGCGTCCATGGGCGCTTCATCCTTGCCGAGTTCTGCCACACCTGCAGAAAACGTAACGAAGAGCCGCGTATTGCCGGCAACAAAGAAGCGCTGCGTCAGCGCGCGCTGAAGCCGCACGATGGCTTGCACGCCGTCTTCCAGGCACGTGTCGGGCATCAGGATGACGAACTCCTCGCCGCCAAAGCGTGCGAGCGTGTCTTGGGGGCGCATCGCTTCACGCGCGACCTGGGCTAGGTGCGACAGGGCATCGTCGCCAAAGCTATGCCCATGCGCATCGTTGATCGACTTGAAGTTGTCGATGTCGATGAAGGCGATGGACAGCGCGGATTTCAAATGCGCGGCGCGGGCAACCTCGCGCGCCAGCGCTTCTTCCAGGCCCTTGCGGTTGAGCGCGCCGGTCAGCAAGTCATGGCGCGCAGAGGCCGATGCCAGGTCGAGCGCCTGATGCAGCCGCGCCACTTCCGCCGCGGCTTCTTCGGCCCGCTTCTTCATCGCCGACAGTTCTTCGTGATGGCGTGCAGAGACCAACGACATCCAACGCGTGGCCGCCAGCGCGTCTTGGATCACGGGCGCAATGTCGGAGATCGTGCGGGCCGATTCGATCTTCTTGATGCACGCCTCCATGTGGCGGTGGTGCTCGCCCGAGCTTTCCGCCGCCGAGGACAGCCGCTCCAGGAAAGACGCCAGCAGCCACTTCATCTCTTCCTGGGCTTCGAGCGACTTCGCCTTCAGCGCGCCCTGCTTCTGGATCACCTCTTTGAGGCGCCGCCGCACGTCTTCCAGCCGGCGCAGGCTCACAGGCGCCTCGCTGGCCTTCATCAAGGCCTCGATCTGCCCGCGCAGCCAGTGGTCATCGAGCGATAGCTCGCCAATGTTCTCAAACACGAGCTGCAGCAGATTCAGCAACGACTTGCGGATCTCGTTCTGATCTGCCGCCGCCAGCGACAGCCGCTGGTTGAACGTCGCTAGCTTGGTGTTCAGGCTGCCAAGGGTTTCCGACTCTGAGCGGCAGGCCTTGATCAGCACCCGCGCCGAGGGGCCGATCGAGGTGTTGTCATCGCCCAGCGCCGGCAAACAGTACTCAACCGTGCGTGCGAGCTGTTCGCACAACTCCCGCACCAGCGCCATCCGCTCCGCTTCGTGGGGGTGGAGGCTGGGCTTGCTGCCGGCAATTTCGTGGTAAATCGAGGCAAAGTTGTCTGGCGTGGGAAGCAACCTGCGTGAGGCCAGCAGCTTGAGGGCGTGCCGAGCGGTCTCCGAGGGATTTTTTTCTGTCATGCCTAAGCTGCAGGTTTGCGGGGCGGGATTCGAGGGAGATTGTCCATGGTTCTGGCTGCGCCGCACAGTCGTTCAAAAGTTTGTGTGTGTGTTTTGCTGCATGGGTGCGTTCTGTCCCTGAATTTCAGGCTGCACGGTTTGCTGCGCGATAATGCGCGCCTTATGCCTGCGGGATACAGCGCTGCACACATATCAGGTGCATCAGCAAACTCTGATTTGTCCCGCAAACCATTGCTTCAGTTGAAAGCGGCCTCGTAGACTCCGGGTGCCGCTTTCGTGCCATGAGAGAAAGCGGCCGAGGATTGGAACCCTCGGTAACACCCGGCAAGGATCGAGCATAGATCCTTGTCGTCAATCTCCCGTGGCCGCTCCCCCTTTATGGGCGAGCCTGGCAGGGACGGCCTCGCGCCGATCGAGTGGTGTTACTCGGGTTCCAACCTTGTCAGTGCTCGCCCACCCTCCCCCCGGGTGGCGAGTTTCCTCAATTCGACGGAGACATCGCCATGACAGACCCCCAAGCCGTTCCCGATATTCGCCGCTATCAAGCGCATGCTGAGTTGTTCGACAAGCTTTCAAAGCTGCGGGCGTTTTTGAGCATGCTGCACGCCAGTGGCTTTGAGCATTTCCGCGCGATGGATGAGACGCGGCAGGCGGAATACCTGTGGACGTGTTTGGATTATGCGGAGGGGGCGTATACGGCGCTGACGGTTTGGGATGGGATGGATGTGGTGAATCAGGAGGACCTTCACTAGGGTGCTGAGCTTCCATCGACGGGTATCCGGATTGCGGTGTGTTTGCCTACATCGAAATCCGGCTTTAAGGTGCCGTGTTAACAGAGCAAGGAGGCAACCATGAGCAATTACAGAAAACTCGCGGCAATGGTTGTCGTTGCCTCCTTCACGGCGGCAGCGCTGGCGATGTCTCCGACACCTGTGCCGTGGGGTTACCCCGCGCTGGACGCGCTTTGCCTCCTACAGGAAGCCGCGGCTGTTGACGGTGTTTCGGGTGCCTACCCGATCGGGGCGACCGCCGAAACGAAGTTCGGCAAGTGGACCTGCACGAAGGTTGTGGTGAGCCAGTCTCCCGTGAAAACTGGCGGTGTTTGGGTGCAGAAGTAGCAAGGAGGGCGTGTGGGTCATCCACAGCTCAATCCGAATAACCTCATCGACGAGTCACAACCGTATCCACCTGCCCGTAAACTCTCGTACTGGAGATCGTAAATGGCAGAAGAGAACATTAGTTGCGCTTTTCTTCGTCACAACGCGGCCAAACACTTCCTGTGCTTGAGCTACAAGGCGGTGCATCAGCGCGGAGAGCCTGGTTTCGGCTTTGCATCATGTTTTGTCGTGGAAATCGAGGGGCTTTGGTTTCTCTGCACTGCCGGTCACGTGATTAATGGGCTCAAGGCAGCCCAAGAAAATGGGATCGCTCTTACTGAGTTCAGGTTGCAGGACAAGCTGGCTGGCAACGACCATCCATTCGGGGTCCCGTACGCTTTTGACTTAGGCGATTGGATGGTGATCGACGACGATGCCATCGGTGTTGATTTCGCGGCGGCACCACTCTCTGCATTGTTTGTTGCCAACCTGCGCGTAGGTGGAGTCAAGGCAATTGAAGAGATGGCTTGGGGCCCGCCACCTCTTGACCTATATAAACCGTGGTTGCTTGCTGGGATTCCCTCGGAAACGCACACTCACGTCGGCAACAAGCACATAGTGAAACTCACAATCGTGCCGCTTCAGCCCTCGGCCGCACCGCCTTCTTCGGCACCGCTAGCCACGACGGAAAAAGTGTTTGGCAAGCTTGTAGAGCGGCCAGATATCGATGGTGCTTCTGTCAACGACATTGATGGTATGAGTGGTGCTCCGGTATTTGGGATTAAGGAAGTAGACGGCGTACTGCGGTACTGGCTTATAGGTGTGCAGAGCTCTTGGTACCCGACATCTCGCGTAGTAGCGTTTTGCCCGATGTCATATCTCTTGGATGCATTGAAGGTCGGGATTCGGCGCTGACGGTTTGGGATAGGATTGACGTGCTGGAAAATGATGAGGCCATCTTCAATACTTCGTGAACGTGTAACGTAGTACCGTATGTCACCTCAAAACATGATCGCTCTGGAGCCATATGTTCTGTCCAGCATGCAATACCCAAAATTCCGCAACCAGCGTGAACTGCATCCAATGCGGAACGACCCTTATCTATGAAGCCAAAGGGCACTCCACCTCATACATTCAGGGCGCCCAGTTGGTTGACTCGAGAATCTATGGTCTCGTGGGCTGCGTCGTTTGCCTGGGCCTTGCATTCGTCTTGCTGAATACTGTGCTGTCCGAGCTGTCTCTGAATGAGCATCTCGTCTATCTGGGCAGCATCGTCGTTGGTGGTATTGCTGGCCGAGTCGTTGCTTGGAGGAAATGGCGTGCACTCCTGCAAGCGTCGAAATCATCGTCTTGATACTCCGTGATGAGTTTGGGGTGGTCGGATTACCGACCAAGAAGTGACGCATAACATTCGATCTACAAAGCCCCTAAGCCGTGCACAGATAATGAAAACCAATTGGCAGTTGATCGGACCGATTCTAATTTTCTTGCTACCGATTCTGGCTTGGATCTTTTACGAGATTGGGCGTCTCATCGACAGAGTGAGTGGGCGACCAACCGTGAACGGCGCATCGGTATACAACTGGCTTAGTCTCGCCGCCGCATTCGTGATTGGATGGGGGGCGGGCCCTGACGCCTTGGGTGTTCTGATTGTTGCATTGATCCCATCGTGGATTGTCGCAAGTCGCCTCTCAAAAAAGTATCGCGAGCGGAAGCATTCTGTGTCCGATCAACGGTAGCGCTGGGGGGGGCTAACGGGATGTCGGTGAACCTTTACGTGATCTACTCGCGAGGTGATCGAGTTCTCCTGTCGCGGCAGAACTATGAGTCGTGGCAGCAAATTCAGGAGGAGGTTGCCGACTACATGACTTCCCTCGGACCTTGGTCCGTGGAAGAAACGGTCGACTATCTGAACACTGAGCATCCTGGGCTTGAGCCGAGTGCTGCCGAGCAAGTTCGCGCGCTTATGGTGTCCACCGAATCGATCGCCAGCCTGCGATTCAAGCAAGCCTAGTCCGGTGCGATCAGTAGTGGCCTAGGCATCCGCCCATTTTTACACCGCGTTTACACCCCTCCCCCCAACCTTTACCCCGTTTTTACCCCCCTTTCCCTAATGTTGCACTGCACGCAGGCCCACTGACGGGAGCCCGCGTGCACGCCGCATCCGGTTCCAGTCGGGCGCTTGAGCGCCGGGCCGGGCGGCACCAAAAACAACAAGGGAAAGGTCCATGCAAGCCAAGCAGGTTTCTTTGCGCGCCACCGTCATCGGTGGCGTTGTCATGTGTGCCGCAGCGCTCTCCAGCGCGGCCGCTTTTGCGCAGTCCAACGATGCAGCCCCGGCACCGGCCGCGGCACCCGCCAGCCCGCTGACGGCCAACGTCACGCTGGCCAGCCAGTACCGCTATCGCGGGATCATGCAAACCAACAACAAGCCGGCCATCCAGGGCGGCGTTGATTACGCCATTCCGGGCGGCGTGCTGCCCGAGGGCTTCTATGTCGGCAACTGGAACTCGTCGATCAGCTGGCTGGGGGATTCCAACCCCAACGTGTCGGCCCCCATCGAGATGGATTTCTACGGCGGCTACAAGACCGAGCTGATGAAGGACGTGCCCATCGACGTGGGCGTGCTGCAGTACTACTACCCGGGCAGCTACCCCGACGGCTACACCCGCCCGCACACCACCGAAGGCTATGCACAGATCGGCTATGGCCCGGTCTCGTTCAAGTACTCGCACGCGTTCTCCAACCTGTTCGGCTTTGCGGATAGCCACCACAGCCAGTACTTCGACCTGTCGGGCAACTTCGACACCGGCTTCTGGGGCCTGACCCTGAACCTGCACGTGGGTTATCAACAAGTGCCGCACCAAGTGGTGCGCACGTCCTATGCCGATTGGAAAGTGGGCGTAACGAAGGATTTTGGTTCGGGCTGGACAGCGTCTTTGTCCTACATCGACACCAACGCATCGCGTCTGGCCTACACCAATACACGGGGCAGCTACATGGGCAAGGCCACCGCCCTGCTCGCTGTCACCAAAACGTTCTAACCACCTGACAGAAAAAGGGGAGCGCTCATGGACTTCGTTTACCTCGCCGGCCTCGCGGTGCTGGCCTTGGCAGTGGGCGGGCTGCTCGCCCTGACTGCCCGGCTTGCCACGCGTGATCAGCCCACCACGCACGCCACGGAGAAAAAGCAATGACCTGGCTCTACGTCTTGTCCGGGGCCATCACGGTGGTCCTGCTCGTCTATTTGTTCGTGGCCCTGCTGTGGCCCGAACGCTTCTAATAACAACGCGAGGCACACCATGAATGCGTTCCTCCTCCAGCTGGCGATCTACCTGGTCGTGCTGCTGGTTCTGGCCAGGCCGCTCGGCACTTACATGGCCGGCGTGTTTGGCGACAAGCCTTCGCGCACCCACTGGCTCGGTCCTATCGAGCGCTTCTTCTATCGCATTGCCGGCGTTAACCCGCAGGCAGAGATGGGCTGGAAGCGCTATGCGGTGGCGGTCATCGTCGTCAACGTGCTGGGTGCGCTGGCGGTGTATGCGCTGCAGCGACTGCAGCAGTGGCTGCCGCTCAACCCGCAGGCCTTTGGCGCGGTCACGCCGGATTCGTCGTTCAACACGGCCATCAGCTTTGTGGCCAACACCAATTGGCAGGGCTACTCGGGCGAGTCCACGATGAGCTATCTCACGCAGATGCTCGGGCTGGCGGTGCAGAACTTCCTGTCGGCCGCCACGGGCATTGCGGTGGTGATTGCGCTCATCCGCGGCTTTGCGCGCCATTCGGCCAAGACCATCGGCAACTTCTGGGTCGACTTCACGCGCGCCACGGTGTACGTGCTGCTGCCGCTGTCGATCATCGTGGCGGTGTTCTTCGTGAGCCAGGGCGTGATCCAGAACTTCGATGCGTACAAGGACGTGACCACCGTCACGGCCACCACGTACGACAACCCGAAGCTGGACGCCAGCGGCCAGCCGCTCAAGGATGCCCAGGGCAACCCCGTGACGGAAAAGGCCACCACGCAAACGCAGACCCTGCCGATGGGCCCGGTTGCCTCGCAAGAGTCGATCAAGATGCTGGGCACCAACGGTGGTGGCTTCTTCAATGCCAACTCGGCCCACCCGTACGAGAACCCCAACGCGCTGACCAACTTCGTGCAGATGCTGGCGATCTTCATCATCCCGGCGGCGCTGTGCTTTACGTTTGGCGGCATGGTGGGCGATGGCCGGCAAGGCTGGGCGGTGCTGGCGGCCATGACGGTGCTGTTTGTGGTGCTGGCCATCTTCCTGGCGTGGGCGGAGCTGCATGCCAACCCGATGCTCGCCAACCTCGGCATCGACCAGGCGGTGGGCAACATGGAGGGCAAGGAAACGCGCTTCGGCATCGTGGCCTCGTCGCTGTTTGCCACCATCACCACGGCGGCGTCGTGCGGTGCGGTCAATGCCATGCATGACTCGCTGACTGCACTGGGCGGCTTCGTGCCGATGTTCCTGATGCAGCTGGGCGAAGTGGTGTTTGGCGGTGTGGGCTCGGGCCTGTACGGCATGCTGGTGTACGCCATCCTGGCCGTGTTCATTGCGGGCCTGATGATCGGCCGCACGCCGGAATACCTCGGCAAGAAGATCGAAGTGTTCGAGATGAAGATGACGTCCATCGCCATTCTCGTCACGCCGCTGCTGGTGCTCGTGGGCACAGCCGTTGCCGTGCTGGCTGCGGGTGGCAAGGCGGGCATCTTCAACCCCGGCACGCACGGCTTCTCTGAAGTGCTGTACGCGTTCTCTTCGGCCGCCAACAACAACGGCAGCGCGTTTGCGGGCCTGTCTGCCAACACGCCGTTCTACAACGTGGCGCTGGGCATTGCCATGTGGCTGGGCCGCTTCTGGATCATCGTGCCGGTGCTGGCCATGGCAGGCACGTTTGCCGCCAAGAAGCGCCTGCCGGTGACGGTCGGCACGCTGCCCACGCACGGGCCGTTGTTTGTCGTGCTGCTGATCGGTTCGGTGCTGCTGGTGGGTGCGCTCACGTACATCCCGGCGCTGGCGCTCGGCCCCATCGCAGAACACCTCGCACGCTAACGCGCACTGCAAACTCAATATCAACAGGTGCCTTATGGCTATCCGTTACCCAGAATCAGAACCTGCCGTGCGTACGGTCAAGCACAAGCTTGATGGCGGTACCGCTGCCACCACCGCTGTGCACCATGGCGGCCATCAACCGCTGTCGGCCAAGGAAGTGCGCAAGCTGTCGATGTTCTCGTCGGCGTTGGTCAAGCCGGCCATTGTCGATAGCTTCCGCAAGCTGTCGCCGCGTGCGCAGGCCAAGAACCCGGTGATGTTTGTCGTCTATGTCGGCAGCATTCTCACCACCATCCTGTGGATCATGGCCCTGCGCGGTCAGGCCGAAGCCCCGGCGGGCTTCATCCTGGCCGTGTCGGTGTGGCTGTGGTTCACGGTACTGTTCGCCAACTTTGCTGAAGCCCTGGCCGAGGGCCGCAGCAAGCAGCAGGCGGCATCGCTGCGCGGCATCAAGACCACGGTGCAAGCGAAGGTGTTGTCGGATGCGCGCCGCCGTGACCGCGTGGAAGCCCGCGCCGCCACCGCACTGCGCCGCGACGACATCGTCCTCATCGAAGCCGGCGACATGGTCCCCGGCGACGGCGAGGTGATCGAAGGCGTGGCCTCGGTGGATGAAAGCGCCATCACGGGCGAATCCGCACCGGTCATCCGCGAGTCGGGTGGTGACTTCTCGTCGGTGACGGGCGGCACGCGCGTGCTGTCGGACTGGATCGTCGTGCGCATCACCGCCAACCCGGGCGAGAGCTTCCTCGATCGGATGATCTCGATGGTGGAAGGCGCCAAGCGCCAGAAGACCCCCAACGAGCTGGCGCTGACGATTCTGCTGGTGAGCCTGACCATCATCCTGATGCTGGCGACCGTCACGCTGCTGCCGTACTCGCTGTTCTCGGTGGAAGCCATGAAGGCGGGCTCGCCGATCACGATTACGGTGCTCGTGGCGCTGCTGGTGTGCCTGATCCCGACCACCATCGGCGGGCTGCTGTCAGCCATTGGCGTGGCAGGCATGAGCCGCATGATGCAAGCCAACGTGATCGCCACGTCGGGCCGCGCAGTGGAAGCCGCTGGTGACGTGGATGTGCTGCTGCTCGACAAGACCGGCACCATCACGCACGGTAACCGTCAGGCGTCGCGCTTCATTCCAGCGCCGGGCGTGAGTGCCAAGGCACTGGCCGAAGCCGCATGGCTGTCGTCGCTGGCCGATGAAACGCCGGAAGGCCGCAGCATCGTCACGCTCGCTCGCAATCTGGGTGAGGCGTCCATCGACGAGGCAGCGCTGGCTAAGACGCAGCCCGTGTACGTCGCCTTCTCTGCGCAAACGCGCATGAGCGGTATTAACGTGGGCCACAACGGCGAGGCGCGCCAGATCCGCAAGGGCGCGGCTGATGCCATCCGTACGCACGTCACGCTGCTGGCCGGCAAGTTTCCGGAAGCCGTGTCGACTGCGGTGGATGACGTGGCCCGCGCAGGCGGCACGCCGCTGGTGGTGTCCGACAACGACCGCGTGCTTGGCGTGGTGGAGCTGAAGGACATCGTCAAGGCCGGCATCCGCGAGCGCTTTGCCGAACTGCGCCAGATGGGCATCAAGACGGTGATGATCACCGGCGACAACCGCCTGACCGCCGCGTCCATCGCCGCCGAAGCGGGCGTCGACGACTTCATCGCCGAGGCCACGCCCGAGACCAAGCTCGCGCTGATCCGTGAGCAGCAAGCCCAAGGCCGCCTCGTCGCCATGACCGGTGACGGCACCAACGATGCCCCTGCCCTGGCGCAGGCCGACGTGGCCGTCGCCATGAACAGTGGCACGCAGGCTGCCAAGGAGGCCGGCAACATGGTCGACCTGGATTCCAGCCCGACCAAGCTGATCCAGATTGTTGAGATCGGCAAGCAGATGCTGATGACGCGCGGCTCGCTGACCACGTTCTCGATCGCGAACGATGTGGCGAAGTACTTCGCCATCATCCCGGCGGCGTTTGCGACGACGTATCCGCAACTCGCAGCGCTGAACGTCATGCATCTGGCAACGCCCGCATCGGCCGTGATGAGCGCGGTGATCTTCAACGCGCTGATCATCGTGTTCCTGATTCCGCTGGCACTGAAGGGCGTGAAGTACCGCGCGCTTGGGGCCGCCACGCTGCTGCGCCGCAACCTCTTGATCTACGGCCTGGGCGGCCTGCTGCTGCCCTTCCCGGGCATCAAGATCATCGACATGTTCCTGGCCGCAATGGGCTGGGTGTAAGCAAGGAGTGCATTCATGGCAACCACAACAACGCAACCTGTGCAGGCTGACGTGCCGCAACAAGGTGGGCTGCTGCGCGCGGCGCTGGTGGTCTTCGTTGGCTTGTCGCTCATCACTGGCGTGCTGTATCCGGTGGTGGTGACGGGCATCGGCAAGGGGCTGTTTCCGGCGCAGGCCGGTGGCTCGATCATCGAGCGTCATGGCAAACCGGTGGGCTCATCGCTGATCGGGCAGAACTTTGATACGCCGCAGTATTTCTGGGGGCGCATCTCGGCCACCTCGCCCAACCCGTACAACGCGCAGGCTTCGGGCGGCTCCAACCTCGGCCCGAGCAACCCGGCGTTGACGGATGCAGCCAAGGCGCGCATTGCGGCGCTCAAGGAAGCGGACCCGACGAACACGGCGCCGATTCCGGCCGACCTGGTAACGGCTTCGGGTAGCGGCCTGGACCCGCATATCAGCCCGGCGGCTGCTGCGTACCAAGTTGAGCGTGTGGCGAAGGCGCGCAACATGCCGGTCGATACCGTGAAGAAGGTCGTGGCTGAAAACACCAAGGGGCCGATCCTGGGGCTGTTTGGGGAGCCGGTCGTCAACGTGCTGGAGCTCAACCTGGCGTTGGATGATTTGAAGTGAGCGTTTTTTGAGTCGGGCGCCGATGGTACGTCCCCTATTTCGTGCCCTGCCGGGCCCGACTCACTTTCTTTGTCTTGCCAAAGAAAGTAAGCAAAGAAAGGCGCGCCCGAGATGGCGACTTCCCCTTGGATTTTTGTAACCGGTCGGAGGAGAACCGAAACTCGGCCCTAAAGGGCCTCAGACAGCGGTCCTCCTTTTTTCCGCCCGCTTACAAAAATCCAAGGCGCCATCAAGGGCATGAACGGCCAAACCGTTGGTTCACAAGCGGCAACGCAAGTGGACCAACGGTTTGGTTTTTGTCGTTTGACGTTCCTGCCCTATGCGGCGCCTTGAATTTCTGTTGCAAGGAGGAAAAAGAGGGGAGGCTTGTCTGAGCGAAGCGAGTTTGCCTCCCCTCCCTCCTTGCGACATAAATTCAAGGAGGTTTTCGCCGCATCGGGCGCGCCTTTCTTTGCTTACTTTCTTTGGCAAGACAAAGAAAGTGAGTCAGCCCCGGCAGGGGATGAAACAGGGGATGGACCACCAAGGCCCAAACCTACAAAATGAACCGCATGACAGCCGACCAGCGCCCCAACCCCGACGCCCTCCTGGCCGAACTCCAATCCGACAAGGAGCACGCCTCCCGCGGCAAGCTGCGCATCTACTTCGGCGCCTCAGCAGGCGTAGGCAAAACCTACGCCATGCTGTCCGCAGCCAAGGCGGCACGTGCACAAGGCATCGACGTCATCATCGGCCTGGTCGAAACCCACGGCCGATCCGAAACCGCCGCGCTGGTCGCCGACCTGGAACACCTCCCCACCCGCCAGATCGAATACAAGGGCCGCGCCCTCCCCGAGTTCGACCTCGACGCCGCGCTGGCGCGCAAGCCCGCCCTCATCCTCGTCGACGAGCTTGCCCACTCCAATGTGGCCGGCTCCCGCCACCCCAAGCGTTGGCAAGACATCGAAGACCTGCTCGCTGCAGGCATCGACGTCTGGACCACCGTCAACGTCCAGCACCTCGACAGCCTGAATGAGGCCGTCGGCAGCATCACCGGCATCCGCGTATGGGAGACCGTGCCCGACGCGGTGTTCGACAGCGCCAATGAAGTCATCCTCGTCGACCTGCCCGCTGACGAACTGCTGCGCCGCCTGGCCGAGGGCAAGGTCTACATGCCCGAGCAGGCGCAGCACGCCGCGCGCAATTTCTTCCGCAAGGGCAACCTCATCGCCCTGCGCGAGTTGGCCCTGCGCCGCACCGCCGACCGCGTGGACGACGACGTGCAGGCCTACCGCCGCGCCCGCCGCATCGAAAACGTCTGGCGCACCCGCGAGACCATCGTCGCGTGCCTGGACCCGCAGGGCGATGGCGAACAGGTGATCCGCAGCGCCGCGCGCCTGGCCGCCCAGCTCGAATGCGACTGGCACGCCGTGGCGGTGGTGATGCCGCATCTGCGCGCTGCAGATGGCCGCGCAGAACGCCTGCACGCCCTGCTCAAGCTGGCCGAAGATGCCGGCGCCAAGGTGGAAACACTGGCCGGCACCAACGCGATCGAGGCCATCACGGGCTACATCCGCCGCCACAACATCACCAAGGCGGTGATCGGGCGGCCGCCGGAGAAGCGCTGGCGCTCGCCGCGTGCTGTGGTTGTGGCGCTGCGCCTCGCCATCGGGCTGGAGCGCCGCCTGCCCAGCGGCGACTTTGCGGAAGCGCTCGCGCGGCATTGCCCGGAGGTGGATGTGATTCGCGCGGCGGCGGACCCGGCGCGCATCCAGCTCACGCCCAAGGCAGCCGCGTTCGGGCGTGCGGATGTGCGCACCGAGGTCGAGCGTGCGGCCGACGCCCAACCCGGTTGGCTGACACCGGGTTACCTGGCCGCGGGGGTGTACGTGGGGATTGCCACCGCGCTCTCCAGCCTGGTGCGCCCGGTGTTCGACCTGGCCAACATCGTCATGCTGTTCCTGGCTGCCGTGGTGGCGGTGGCGATGCGCCACGGGCGCGGGCCGGCGGCGCTGGCGTCGGTGCTGTCGGTGGCGTTGTTCGACTTCTTTTTCGTGCCGCCGCGCTGGTCGTTTGCGGTGAGCGACGTGCAGTACCTGCTGACCTTTGCTGTGATGTTGGCGGTGGGTTTGCTGGTGGGGCAGCTCACGGCGGGCCTGCGTGAACAGGCGGAAGCTGCCGTGCAGCGCGAGGCCGCCGCGCGTGCGCTGTATGAGGCGGCTCGCGAGCTGTCTGCCGCGCTCACGCTGGACCAGATCGTCAGCATTGGCGGGCGCTTCGTCAACGCGACGTTTGGTGGGCGCTGCGCGTTCTTCTTCGTCGGGCTGGATGGCCGGCTGGGCGCACCGCAAATCGCCAAGCCAGAGGGCGCCGCTGCGATGTCCGGGGTGTCCAATGCCGCGCAGAATTCGGCACCCTCGGGCATGCCCAACCTCGACCGCGTGTTGGCCGATTGGACGTATCAGCATGGCCAGCCTGCAGGCACCGGCACCCACACGCTGCCCTCGGGCTCGGTGCTGTACCTGCCGCTGAAAGCGCCGATGGCGATTCGCGGTGTGCTGGCTGTGGAGCCCGAGGCCTTCCAGGTGCTCGCCCAGCCCGACAGCCGCCGCCAGATCGACGCCTGCGCCACGCTCATCGCCATTGCCATCGAGCGCGTGCACTACGTGGAGATCGCGCAGGATGCGCTGGTGCGCATTGAATCGGAGCGTCTGCGCAATTCACTGCTGGCGGCGGTGTCGCACGACCTGCGCACGCCGCTGACCGGGCTGGTGGGCATGGCCGAGACGCTCACGCGCCCGCAGCCGAACCAGCCACCGCTTTCGCCGCTGCAGGCGGAAGCCGCCGCCGCTATCGGCCAGCAGGCGCAGCGCATGCGCACGATGGTCACGAACCTGCTCGACATGGCGCGCCTGCAGAACCGCGAGGTCAAGCTCCGGCAGGAGTGGCAGTCGATCGAAGAGTTGGTCGGTGCGGCGCTGCAGACCATTCCCCTGCCCGATCACCGCGTGGTGGTGGACGACATGGCAGACCTGCCGCTGGTGCGCTGCGACGGCCCGCTCATGGAGCGCGTGCTGTCCAACCTGCTGGAGAACGCTGGCAAGTTTGCGCCGGCCGGCACCGAGGTGCGTATCTCCGCGGCGATCGTGCACGACGACAAGCGCGGCCAGGAACTGCGCCTGCAGGTGCGTGACCACGGCCCCGGCGTGCCGGCTGGCAGTGAGCGGATCATCTTCGAGAAGTTCACGCGCGGCGAGAAGGAATCGGCCACCACCGGCGTCGGCCTGGGCCTGGCGGTGTGCGAGGCGATCGTCAGCGCGCACAACGGCCGCATCTGGGTCGAGAAGCCCGCGGATGGCGGTGCGTGCTTCGTCGTCGCCCTGCCCGCCGCTGAGCCGCCGCCCGTGGAAGTGGACGAGACCGAGTAGGCCAACCGCAACATCACCGCCTACCGCAAACCGGCATGGTGCTTGGCTTTGCACCGTTGCTCGGCATATCGACATACCGAAAATATCGTTCGGCTGTCGGCGTCTCTATGACAGGATCACGTTACACACCGCCCGCTACCCGCGGGCGGCTTTCGTTCACGTATCCACGACAAAATCGACGAGGTTTCTCTATGTCTCTGTTCTCCCGCCTTGCGCGTGTGGCCGTACCGGCCATTGCGTTTGCCGCTGCTGCCACCCTGTCTGCTGCAGCCAACGCCGACACCAAGCAGGTCAAGCTCGGCACCATGAGCGGCCCCGATGCGCAAATCTGGGAAGTCGTGCAGAAGGTCGCCAAAAAGGACGGCCTGGACGTCAAGATCATCGAGTTCAACGACTACGCCCAACCCAACCCCGCGCTCGACGCAGGTGACCTGGATGCCAACGGCTTCCAGCACCAGCCCTTCCTCGACAGCCAGATCCAGGCGCGCCACTACAAGATCGTCAACGTGGGCCTGACCTACGTGGCGCCGATGGGCTTCTACTCGAAGAAGATCAAGTCGTTTGCCGAGCTCAAGGAAGGCGCCAAGGTCGGTATCCAGAACGACCCGTCCAACGGCAACCGTGCCCTGCTGCTGCTGCAGAAGTCTGGCGTGATCAAGCTGAAAGCTGGTGCGGGCACCAACGGCAACAACGCCACCCCGCGCGACGTGGTCGAGAACCCGAAGAAGATCAAACTGATCGAGCTGGATTCGGCCCAGCTGCCGCGCTCCCTGGATGACCTGGACGCCGCTTCCATCAACACCGACTACGCGGTCAAGAACAACCTGTCGCCCACCAAGGACGCGATTGCGCTGGAAGACCGCCAGGGCCCGTACGCCAACCTGATCGCCGTGCGTGAGAAAGACAAGAACCAGCCGTGGGTGAAGACGCTGGTGCACGCCTACCAGTCGGAAGAGGTGCGCAAGTTCATCGATACGCAGTTCAAGGGCGCGATCCTGCCGGCGTTTTAATCGATACGCTCTGAGTGAGCGGATACTTTCTGGCTTGAACTAGAAACTGTTGGCGGCGCGCTGTGGGAAGACTGAATTCTCACGGCGCGCCGCGTCATTTGTTGCGCCGCGTCATCTTCTGGCGGGTGCAATCGTTTTCGCCACCCGTGGCGCCCTCGCAACGCTTGTGGCCGCTTTGCTGCATTAAGTAGTTCTACGTTATTGCAACGCAGCAAATCATTCGCTATAGTAGGAACTGTCTCCTCCACCCTCCTTGGTGGATTGTGGCCCGAGCACCTGGTGCTCGGGCTTTTTTCTTTGGCGCGTCCGATTGCTGTTCTTCGCGGCCGCCTTGCCTCCTGGCCGATTCCGGCTACGCTGTTTTCCTGGTCCCAAATCTCTGGGCGTTGCCCGATCGCAACGAGCACTTTTTTCAATCGCCTGCTTTAAGCCGCCATTCCAGCCCAAGGGCCGTGTGTCGGAGAGCGCCATTGAAAGCGTCGTTTGAATCACGCTAGTGTCTCGAATTTGTGCGTAACCACGCGCTTTGTGCTTTTAACATCGCGAAACCGCGTCAGTTTTTGTCCTACAAGCGATTCGGCGTCATCCGGACAGTCCGATGGGGGCCCCTCCACTAAACTTCACCTTGCTCTCTCTTTAGAGAGCACTCCCCCCCTTTTGAGCCCGCCCCTGTTGCGGGCTTCATTTTTTTAAGGCACGATTTCTGACATCCCGACACCGTCGACACCGGATGTCGGAAGCTCAAAAGGTTGGGGGAATCGCTCAAGGCCCGCGCAGTTGAAAAGCTGCGCGGGCTTTGTTTTTCTGGCGTCGCCGCCTGACAAGGGGCGCGCGCAGTGCTTCAATGACGGCACGCAGCGGATGCAGCACGGCGCAAAACGGGATGCGCCCTCCGCCTCATACCTACAACAAGAAGGACTGGTCGATGGAAGGTTTCGCACAACTCGCCGTGCTGGTGGTGGACGACCACCCCGTGCAACGCGCCGCCGCAAGGCAGCTGCTCCATACGCTGGGCGTGCAGCAGATCCTGACCGCCTGCGACGGCCGCGAGGCGCTTTACCTGCTCCAGCTCTGCCATGTCGACCTTGTCCTGTGCGATATCGACATGCCTGGCATGAACGGCCCCCAACTGATGGAACAGCTGCTGCTACGCGGCGGCAAGGTGTTCCCCCGGCAGGCGCCCGTATGGGCGTGGGTCAGCGCCATGGATGCACCCATCGTCGAGTCGCACGTGAGCCTGGCCGATGCCGTTGGCCTGACCCACACGCACGGCGTGCAGAAGCCGCTGCGCCCCGCGCACGTACTGCCGTTGCTGGAAGACGCCGCCGCGCGCGAACGCAATCCCGCTCCCGCCGCGCCGCTTGGCACGCCGCAATTTTCCGACGACGAGCTTGCCGCCCTGATCAACGAGACACCCGAGCAGATCGACGTGGTCTTGCAACCGCAGCATGATCTCGCCAGCGATCAGATTGTCGGCGCCGAGGCGCTGTGCCGGTGGATCCATCCGGTGCATGGGCGCGTGTCGCCTGCCGCATTTGTGCCGCGCCTGGAGGCACTGGGGCTGGCCGATGGCCTGTTCTTCCACGTGCTGGAGCACTGCGTGCGTGTGCAGCACGCGCTGGCCGCGCACGCGCATCCGGTGCCGATCGGCGTGAATGCCTCTGCGCAAACGCTCAGCCGCCCTGGCACCATCGAGCGGGTCGAATCCATCGTGCGGGAGGCCCGCATTGCACCGGCCTCCATCAGCCTGGAACTCACCGAAGATTCACCGGTGCCGGATGCCACGCAACTGATCATCGCACTCAACCGCCTGCGCCTGCTTGGCCATCCGCTGGCCATCGACGATTTTGGCGTGGGCATTGCCACCCTCAAGCTGCTGGCAGACCTGCCCTTTACCATCCTCAAGATCGACCGCTCGTTCACGGCTGCCGTCAACCAGACCAGCCAGCGCGGCGTGATCTGCCGCACCATGATCGAGCTGGCGCGCACGCTGCACCTGGAGTGCATCGCGGAAGGGGTGGAAACCAATGCGCAGCGCCAGACCCTGCGCACACTGGGCTGTGCGACGGGACAGGGCTATCTGTGGGCGGCGCCCTTGTCGACCACGGCCTTCCTGGCGCATGTGCAGGCAGCGGCCTGATTCAGTTTCGTGCAGCCCTGATTGAAACGGCTTCTGCCCCGAAAGGTTACGGGGCGGCCAAAGTAAGAAAAGTCTGATCCCATTGGGCATCACGCGTGGGTATGGTTACCGGCACTCTTTGTCGGCTCTCCACACCCATGACGGCTCCGATTGCCTCCCCTCTACCGCGCTTGCGCTTGCAGATCGCTCGCTTCTGCTTCGCTTCGCCGCGTCAATGCCGCGCCCTGATCGACGATGGGCCACGACGCCTCCAGGCGTCCGCGCAGCCTGCGCTTACCTGATCGCACACTATGTCCCCATTCCTATCGATCGTGGCGGCAGACGATCATCCGGTGATCCTGATGGGGCTGACGGCCGCCATCGCGCAGTTTCCGCAGCAGCGCATTGTTGCGCAGGCGCATGATGGGCATGAGTTGCTGCAGGTGCTTGAACATATCGATTGCGATGTCATCGTCACGGACTACCGCATGAATGGGGACCCGGCATTCGACGGCATGTCGCTGCTCGCACGTCTGCGCAAGCAGCATCCAAAGCGGGCGATCGTGGTCTGTACCATGCTCCACAATCCGGCTCTGCTGCGCAGCATGCGGCAGCAGGGCGTGGCTGCCATCGTGAGCAAGAGCGATGACCTGGTCTATGTCGGCCACGCCATCGCCGCGGCCGCGCGTGGTGTGCACTACTACAGCCCCAGCATCCTGGAAGAGAGTGGTCTCAATCCCAACGTGCGCAACGTTTTTGAGACCCTGAGCGCGCGCGAGCGTGAGGTTGTGCGCCTGTATGCCGACGGCATGGCCGTGTCGGAGATTGCGCGCAAACTCGGTTCGAGCGTCAAGACCGTCAGCACCCAGAAGACGGCCGCGCTGCGCAAGCTGGGCTTGGCGCGCGAGATCGATCTTTTCCAGTTTGCCCGAACGAACGGGCTATCCCAGCTCCACTGAGCGCGGCGCGTCAGACGGTGCGGCGGCGGGCCGACAGCGGCAGTGGTTTTGCCGGCGTTGCGGTGGCGGACGATGCTTCTGCGGCGCGGGCGTCCATCAGCCAACCAAACAGCGGCGTCGCTACCAGTGCACCGACCAGTTGCGCCAGCATGTAGCCAGGCACATCACCGGGGCGGATGCCCGAGGGGCCATCGGTCAGCGCGCAGGCCAGTGCGAGTGCCGGATTGGCCAGCGAAGACGATGCCGTGAACCAATACCCGGCGGCGATGTAGGTGGCGACCACCAGCGGCAACTGCTTTGGTGCGTGACGGCCGCAGGCGATGCCCACCCCCATCAACCCAAACGTTGCCAAGGCCTCGCTCCACCACAGCGCGGGGCCGGTTGCCACGTGGGTGCCTGCTGCCAGCGCCGGCATGCCGTACATCGCATGCGCTGCCATCACGCCGAGCACCGCCCCCAGTGCCTGGGCGACGCCATAGGCCAGCGCTTCGCGCCATTGCAGGCGCCCCTGCACCAGCGCCGACAGCGTGACCGCCGGGTTCAGGTGTGCGCCCGATATCGGCCCGAACGCCGTCAGCAACGCGCACAGCCCTGCCCCGCCTGCCAGCGATTGCGCCAGCAGTGTCCACGTGGCGTCGCCGCCGGAGAGGCGATTTGCGTGGATGCCTGTGCCGATCACCACGGCAATCAGCAACGCCGTGCCAAGCCCCTCCGCAACAAGGCGACGGGCCAGGGAGATGGAAGCCGATGCGGCGGGCGCTGCCGACGATGCGGTGCGAAGCGGAGAAACGGTGGCCATGCGGGAACGGAATGCGGACGATGCAAAGCGCATCGCGCGGCAGTGTGGGACGCCCGCCTGGGCCGATCAATGCACTGCGGCGCGCTTGTGTCGCTCTCCTTGGTATGGAATGCAGTATCGAATGGCGAGAACTCAGGCCGGGCTTGCTACACCAGCCGCCGCCAGTTGCCGTTGCCTTGCACCCAGGCGCATGAAGCCAGTTGCCGCGGCGCCCAGCGCCACCAGCATCGCGATGCATCCGGCCACCGTGCCGTGCGTCATGCCCGTTGCACTGCCATCGGCGGCAAAGGTGAAGTACAGCCCACCGATACACGCCACGCCCAGCGCTCCCGCCAGTTGCTGCGCCGTGATCAACAGCCCCGCTGCAGCGCCGGCCTGCGCACGCGGTACGCCGGTCAGCACCAGGCCGATCAGCGGCACGATGACCAGCCCCTGCCCCGCGCCGTGCAGGGCCAGGGCGAGGCTGATGCGTGTCATGCTGGGCGCGATCGGGTGCGCCCACGTCGTGCCGAAGCCCGACAGCAGCGTCAGCAGACCCGCCGCCATCAAGCCGAGACCGCCCAGCAGCGAACGGATGCCATAGCGCCGCACCAGCGCATTGGCCACACGCGACGTGATGAGAAACGCAAGCGCCAGCGGCAGAATGACAACGCCCATGCGCAACGCTGACAGTTGCCGCCCGTTCTGCAGATACAACGTCAGCACCAGGAAGAACGCCATCATGCTGATGTAATGCAGCCCAGACGCCGTCAGGCCCGTCATGAAGGCACGATGTTGCAGCAGCGCTGGCGGCAGCAACGGCGTGCCGCCCGCACGGTCGACGCGGGCCTCAAGCTGCTGGAACGTTGCCATGCCGAGCAGGCCCACGATCAGCAACGCCAGGCTCCACATTGGCCAATGCAGTTCGCGGCCGAACAGCAGCGGCACGAGCACGGCCGCCACGCTGATGGCCATCCACGCTACGCCGGCGGTGTCGAGGTGGATCTTCGCAGCCCCAGCGGCTGGGCGCGGAATCCAGCGCCAGCCCAGCAGCGCGGCAGTCAGCCCCACCGGCACGTTGATCAGGAAGGCCGTGCGCCAGCCCAGCCCGGCGATGTCTGCGCTGGTGAGTGCGCCGCCCACCAGCAGCCCGGCCGCGCCGCCGGTGCCCATCACCAGCCCGAAGATCGACAGCGCGCGGTCGCGCTCGGCGCCGGCAAAGAGCGCCTGCACGCTGGCGAGCACCTGCGGCACCATCATCGCGGCGGAGAGGCCTTGCGCAAAGCGCCACGCGATGAGCGCCGCCGCGCTGCCCGCCAGCCCGCAGCCGGCCGAGGTGGCGGTAAAGGCGATGAGCCCCAGCAGGAACACGCGACGGCGCCCGAACAGGTCGCCCAGTCGGCCGCCGGTGATGAGCAGGATCGCGTAGCCAAGCTGGTAGACGGCCAGCACGGCCTCCAGTTGCGCGGGCGTGGCATGCAGGCTCGTGCGGATGCTCGGGATCGCCACATTGGCGATGAACGCATCGACGATGAACATGAATTGCGCTGCCACCATCACACCAAAGGCCAGCCAGCGGCGGGGTTCCAGCGAGGAAGACGCAGAAGAAACGTGGGTCACGATCGGCTCCGGAAAGAGGGATGGACGCAGCGTAGGCGCCGGTGCCGATTCGATTCAGAGCTAGGATTAACCTAGGATTGCGCTGTCCCTCCCATCGATACGTGCCGTCGTATGTAATGTCGCCATGGACGATTTCACTGCTGATCTGGCCCCCATCCCCGCCGCGCCCCGTAGCGAGCTGGGCGAGTTCCTGCGCAGCCGTCGCAGCCACCTGCGCCCGCAGGATGTGGGGCTGCCCGAGGGCAGCGGGCGCCGCCGTACCGCTGGCCTGCGCCGGGAAGAAGTCGCGCAGCTCGCCAACATCAGCATCGACTGGTATGTGCGCATCGAGCAGGGGCGCGACGTGCGGCCCTCGGTGGCGACCATCGAGGCGATCAGCCGGGCGTTGAGGCTGTCGCCCGATGAGCGTGCGCACATGCGTGGGCTGGCGCGTGCCGAAGCGGCTTTCACGGGGCCCGGGGTTGGGACGGTCGGGCACGCACAGGCGGAAGCGGTGCCCGATGTCTTGCGCCGGGCCGTTGCCGGCATGGTCCTGCCCGCCCACGTGCGCAGTTACCGCACCGAGCTGCTGTGCTGGAACGAGGCCACCACGCAGCTCTTCATGGATTTCGGCACGATGCCGCCGGAAGACCGCAACTCGCTGGTCTACATGTTCCTGTACGACAACGCGCGCGAGCGTTTTGTCGAGTGGGAGACCGAGGCGCGCCGCATGCTGGCGAAGTTCCGTGCGGTGTACGACCCGCATGCGGACGACCCCGTGCTCGCGGCGCTGGTCGACCGCCTGCGCACCGAGAGCCGCGAGTTCGACACTTGGTGGCGCCAGCACGAGGTGCGTGCCCAGCGTGCCGAGCACAAGCTGATTCGCACGCCCGGCGGCAAGGTCGTCCGCTACGACTACATCGGCCTGCCGGTGATGGAAGACCCGCGCCTGCGCATGGTGCTGTACGTGCCGATGGAGGATGGCGCCTGAACGCTCAGGCCGTCAGCGCCGCGAGGATGGTGTCCGTGCTGCGCACGCGGCCCAGGCGCGGGAAGACGTTTTCCACGGAAGAGCGATGCAGCGCGGCATCGTTCGAGCTCATCGCATCTTCGGCCAGCACCAGCGCGTAGCCGTGTTCCCATGCGGCGCGCGCGGTCGATTCCACCCCCACATGTGTCGAGATACCGCCCAGCACGATCGTGGTGATGCCGCGTCGGCGCAGTTGCAAGTCCAGCTCGGTGCCGTAAAACGCGCCCCACTGGCGCTTGGTGATCTGGATGTCGGTGGGCGCGACTTCCAGTTCGGCGGGCTGCTCCCACCATTGCGGCGGCAGGCCACCCGGCACGGTGGGTGCCGGGCGGTCGACGGGCTGGCGCGGGGCATCGGCATAGTCCGGCGCCCAGCCCACGCGCACCAGCACCACGGGCGCGCCCAGTTCGCGAAAGCGCTTGGCCAGACGGGCGGAGGCTCCCAGCACCTGTTCCGGCGAATGCGGCCCCTGCGCAAACGGCAGGATGCCGCGTTGCAGGTCGATCAGTACCAGCGCGGTGGATTGGGGCGACAAGACCAGCGGTTGCTCGGCAGACATCGGTGTGACTCCTGGGGACGGGACGAATCAGACATGGGGCTGGCGGCACGGTTCCGCCGCCCCAGCGGGAAGTGTAAGTGTGCCGTGGTGTGTCAGGACCGGCCTGCCGGCAGCGTGCTGAAGGCTGGTGCCGCGTCGTTTGCGCGCGGTTCTTCCGCGCCGGCAATCTCGTCGAGCGAGCGGTTGTTCGTGCGGGGCCCGAAGATCCCGATCGACAGCATCACGATCAGCATGCTCGCGCTGATCAGCACGAACACCGCAGGTGCGCCCGCGCGCTCAAGCAGCACGGCGATGATGAAACTGCTGGCAATGCCCGTCAGCCGCCCGAATGCGTGCACGAACCCCAGCGCGCGGCTGCGGATCTGCGTCGGAAACACTTCGGCCTGATAGGCGGTGGCGTTGCTGGCCATCACGGTGTTGCACAGGGTGATGAGCACGCCAAAGAGGATCGCCAGCGGCGCCTGCCCTGACAGGGCGAACCCCGTGCCGAACACGACCACGCCGATGGCCGTTGCAACGATCAGCCATTTGCGCTCGATGCGGTCTGCCAGCAGCCCGCCGATGAAGGGCGACACCGGATACGCGAAGGCAATCACGAACGCATACCAGAGGCTCTTGGAGATGGACGCGCCCTGTGCCGCCAGCAGCGTCGGCAGCCATTGGCTGAAGCCGAAGAAGCCGATGCTCAAGAACGCATTGAAGGTGATCAGCATGATCGTGCGGCCACGGTAGCGCTGATCCCACATCGATTGCGCGGCAGGTGCGCTGCCCGGTGCCTGGGCGGCCTGTGTCCGGACGGGCGGCAAGGGGCGGCCGGATTCGTGCTCAACACGATCCTCGATCTGCTGGACGATGGCTTCGGCTTCCCGGCTGCGTCCGCGCATGGCTAGCCAGTGCGGCGACTCCGGCAGGCGGTGCTGCAGCCACCAGGCGACGATGGCACCGCTGCCGCCCGCTGCGACCACCCAGCGCCAACCCGAGATGCCCAGCGGCGATTGCGGAATCCATAGCCAGGACGCCAGCGCGAGCACAGGCATGGCCAGGTAGCTGATGCCGAAGCACACCGCGAAGGCCCGCCCGCGCATGTCCTTGGGCACCAGCTCGGTCAGGAACGCGCCGATCGTGATCAACTCCGCGCCCGCGCCGCAACTGGCTACGAAGCGGCAGAGGTGGATGCCGAGCGCCGTGTTCTGGAAGCACATCGCCACGCTGGCTGCGGTGTACAGCAGCAGCGCGCCCGTAAACACGGTGCGCCGCCCGATGCGGTCGGCCAGGCGCGAGACGAACATCTCGCCGATGAAGAGGCCGGCAAATGTGGCCGCGCCCAGTGCCCCCTGATCCGACATCCCGAATGTGCCGTGGGCGCCCGCGTGAAAGATGCCGTCCCGGATCAGCCCAGGCGGCAGGTAGGTCATCTGGAAGAGGTCATAGACCTCGAAGAAGCCGCCGACGCTCAGCAGCAGCACCAGGCGCCAGATGGTGCCGGTGGCCGGCAGGCGGTCGATGCGCGCAGCGATCGACTGCGCATAGGTTGCAGACATGAGGTGTCTCCTGCAGGGTTCAGACCGTTGCGACCGGATTGACCGGCGACCCCACCAGCCCGCGCACATGCAGCGGCGGCGCGGTCAGCAGGAAACGGTTGCGTTGATGTGCGCGCAGCCACTGCGCCAGCGGCGTCAGGTGCCACAGCTCGCCCAGGTGGATGCCCAGCTTGAACAGGCACAGCTCATGCAGCGGCATCATCGCGCCGGGGCTGGTGCGGTCGGCAAGCTGCTGCGGGCGTTCTTCCACCGCGTGGTTGTCGGCGACCAGTGCGGCCAGGCCCGAGGCGTCGATCCAGTTCCGCAGCCGCGCGTCGTTGCCGTCGAGCACGCAGCAGACATCGGGCACGGCGCGTTCGCCGGCGGCATCGGCTTGCAGCAAGCGATCGGCAAAGCCGGTGTGGATGCAGACGATGTCGCCGCGCTCGACAACGATAGCGTCGGCGCGCAGCACGGCCATCCAATCGTCGTAGCCGATCTTGCGGCGGGCATCGCCAAAGTGGTGCCGTAGGTCGATCAGCACGCCCCGCCCCTGCACGCCGGTCTGGGCCATGACTTCAATGCCCAGCGCGTGCGCCCCGCCTGTCGATGCGCCGGCTTGCGGCACGCGCACGTGTTCGCCCATGCGGTAGCCGTTGTAGAACACGGCTTCTGCGTTGCCATCACCGTCCGCATCGAATAGCGAGCCTACGTGCGACAGCGCATCCCACTGCGTGGAGAACTGCGAGTGCATGCAGAAGGCATCGTCGCAGACGACATCCGTTGCGTTGCGCGCCGCTTCCTCGGCGCGATAACCGAAGTACGGCTTGCCCTGCAGCAGTGCGGGGCTGATTGTCGGCGGTTGTCTCCGCGCGTTGAGTCCGCCGCCGCGCGGCACGTCCAGTGGCAGGCTGAGCGAAAACACCACGCCTTCGCGCACCTCTGCGACGGCGCGCAAGACGCGATCCGGTGTCAGCCAGTTCAGTCTGCCTCGTTGATCATCGATGCCGAAGTCGCCCCAATTGGAACCGGGCGGCCGGTGGGTCCAGCGCGGGTTCATGCAGTCTCCTCGTTTTTGATTTGTGTTCTGGCGGTGCTGTTGGCTAGCGTGGCAGGATCACGCCCTGCGCCGTGAGGCGGGCGTAGTCATCCTCGCCCAGCAGCGGCAGCAGGATCTCGCGGTTGTTCTCGCCGAGTGCGGGTGCCGGCCGGCGAAACACGCCCGGCGTGCCGGACAGCCGCGGCGCGATGTTGTGCATGGGCAGGCTGCCCGCGTCGTCGTCCGGCAGTTCGACCAGGGCTTCGCGCTCGATCACGTAGTGGTCGTGCACGATCTGCGCGATATCGTGGATCGGCCCAACCGTGACGCCCGCCGCCTCGAAGAAGGCGAGGTTGCTGTCCAGATCGCGCTCGGCAATGAAGGTGCCCACGATGGCATCCAGTTCTTCCGCGTGCTGCACGCGTTGCACGTTGGTGCGATAGCGCGGGTCGTCGATCAGGTCGGCACGCCCGATGGCGCGGAACAGGCGCTCGGCCATCCCCTGCGTAGAGCTCGACATGCACAGCCATTTGCCGTCGCGGGTGCGGTACGTATTGCGCGGCGCGGTGTTGGTCGAGCGGCTGCCGGTGCGCGGCTTGACCTTGCCAGTGAGCGCGTAGTTGGCGGCGGCCGGCCCGAGAATGGAGAACAGCGGTTCGAACAGCGACACGTCGATCACTTGGCCCATCGCGCCCTCGGCGTCGCGTGCGCGCAGTGCCACCAGCACGGCAATCGCGCCGGACAGGCCGGCCGTCATGTCGCCTAGGAACATCGGCGGCAGCACCGGTTCGCGATCGGCAAAACCATTGATGGCGGCGAACCCCGCATAGCCTTCGGCCAGCGTGCCGAAGCCGGGTTTGTGCCGGTACGGGCCGCTCTGGCCCCAGCCGGAGATACGCGCGATCACCAGCTGCGGGCGCAGCGCCAGCAGCACCTCGGGGCCGAGCCCCATCTGCTCGGCAACGCCGGGTTTGAAGCTCTCGATGAACACGTCGGCCTCGCGCACGAGCCTGTGCACGATATCGATGCCTTCCGGCGAGCGCAGATCCACACACACGCTGCGCTTGTTGCGCCCGTAGACTTTCCAGTTGGTGCTGATGCCGCCGGCGCCCACCGCGCGCAGCGTATCGCCGTGCTCGCCTTCGACCTTGATCACGTCGGCGCCGAAATCGGCGAGTTGCACGCTCAGCATGTTGCCCGCCATCAAGCGCGACAGATCGATCACGCGCACGCCGGCCAGTGGCCCGCGCGCATCGGCATCGAACTGCTTCATGTGGATCGGGCCAGTCGGCGCGCGAAAGGGGGCCTTCCCCGCCTGGGGTGGCATGTGTTCAACGGACATCGGTGTCTCCGGGATGGGTAACTGGTGTGGCGCGCCTGGGCGCCTGCGCTACGCCTGTAGTGCGCCGAGCGGGTCGGCCTGGGTGGTGGCAGCGCCGGAAGACGGGAGGTCTCCGCCCAGCGCGTGTGTCAGCTCGGCGGCGGCATCCAGCACGCGCGGCAGGTAGTCGTTCTGCACTTTCTTATTGAAGCGATAGCGCGGGATGCCCAGCGAGATCGTGCCGCTGAGCACACGGCCCACGCCAAACACCGGGCAGGCAATCGCCGCGCTTTCCGCATCGCGCTCTGCAATGGAGACGGCGTACCCCTGCTCCACGACCTTCTCGTGCTCCGCGCTGCGTGTGCCGGAAAACGCCAGCAGCACGTGCCCTGCGGCACCCACATCGAGCGGGAAACGATCACCTTCACGCAGATTGGTCCGCACCGAGCGCTCGGCATGGAAGCGGAACAGGCAGACGCGCTGGTCGCCTTCGCGCACGTAGAACGCAGCGGTTTCGCCGGTCTCCTCCGACAGTCGGGCGAGGATCGGCGCGGCGTGCTCGCGCAGCTGGAACGACTCGCGATACGTCATGCCCAGGTGAAAGTTGGCGGGCCCCAGCACGTAGCGCCCATCCGGCAGCCGCTTGATGAAGCGGAACTGCTCCAGCGATTCGAACATGCGCAGCAGCGTGCTCATGTTCAGCCCGGTGGCTTCGCTCACCTGCGCCAGCATCAGCCCATTGGGGGCGTTGCCGAAGGCGAGCAGGACGGTCAGGGCGCGATTGACTGCGGAGACGCCGCCCTCTGTTTGCATGTTCATGTGGACCTCGTGACGTGCCGGCCGACGCGCTGGTGGCGTCGCAAAAAAATGAAAGTTGTTTTCATTATATTTGTGACAACGAGTTTGGCAATAGCCGTTTGGATCTTCCCGGGTGATGCGCCGGTTCGCGTATGCAAGTGATCACAAGGGTTAACGATAGTCTTGACGAATTCGGCGCCAAACACAAAAAATGAAAGTTACTTTCATTTTAGTGAGTCGACATGTTTTCGTCACCCTTGCCGGTCTGGCGCTCGCTGTTGTACGTGCCCGCCCATGTCCCCCGCTACGTTGCCAAGGCCGAAGTCTGCGGGGCCGATGCCGTCATCCTCGATCTGGAAGACGGTGTGCCGCCCGAGCAGAAGGCGCAGGCGCGTGGCGGGCTTGTTGATGCGATTCCACGCCTGGCCCGCATTGGCTACGACGTGCTGGTGCGCGTCAACGGCCCGCTGGAACCCATGGCGGCGGACTTGCGCGCCGCCGTTCTGGCAGGAGCGAGCGGCGTCGTCTTGCCCAAGGTGCGTGGCGCAGCGCATCTGGAAGCCATCGATGAACAGCTGGGATTGCTGGAGGACGTGTGCGGCGCCCCGCTTGGCCAGACCCGCATCATCGCGATCATTGAAACGCCGCGCGCCTTCGAGGTGATGAGCGACATTGCGCGCGCCACGCCGCGTATTGCCGCCCTGATGCTTGGCGGCGGTGATTTCGCGCTGTCCTGCGACAGCCGCGCCAGCGCCGAGGTGCTGCGCGTGCCGAAGCAGCTACTGGTGATTGCCGCCCGGGCCGCCGGCATCCTGCCCCTCGGCCTGACCGGCGGATTGGATGTGCTGGACGATCTCGATGCCTTCGAGCGTGCGGCACAGCAGTCCGTCGACATGGGCTTTGCTGGCGCGACTTGCATCCATCCCGCGCAAGTGGCGGTACTCAACCGCGCATTCATGCCCTCGGCTGACGAGGTTGCCGACGCCAGCGCACTGCTCGCTGCCTTCGATGCGGCGCGCGCTGAGGGCCGAGGCGCGCTCCGGTTCGACGGACGGATGGTCGACGCCCCCGGCGTCACGCGCGCGCGCCGTGTGCTTGCCCGCCATGCCGCCAGCCAGAGGCGCATGCCGTAGCCCCGATTTGCCGGCGCCGCCGGCACTTGCCGTACCCCAAAAATCAAAACAGCAGGAGACAAGCATGACCACGCGAATGTTCGCGCTATGCGGACTGGGCCTTCTTTCGGCCAGCGCCAGCGCACAGTCCACCCTCACCCTGTATGGCGTTGCCGACGTCTATACCGAATTCCTGACCAGCCAGGCAGCGCCGGGCGACGGTCGCGCCGTCACGCAGACGCGCATGGCCTCGGGCGGCAAGAGCGGCTCGCGCTGGGGCTTGAAGGGCAAGGAAGACCTGGGTGGTGGGTGGCGGGCCGCGTTCCGCCTGGAGAGCGGCATCAACCTCAACAACGGCACCGGAACGGGCTCGGGCGGGGGTGGTTTCGACCGCTCCGCATGGGTGGCGCTGGAGAGCGACCAGTGGGGCATGCTGCGCCTCGGCCGCCAGTACACCACGCTGTTCGACGTCATGGAGAAGTACTCGCCCACCGGCGCGTACTCCACGCTGTATGAGCCCGCCGGCGCCATTGTCGGCCTGAACTTTCGCGAGAACAGCGTCGTGAAATACCGGTTCGAGACCGGCCCGCTGGCCGTGCAGGCGCACTACGCCCTGGGCGGCACGCCGGGCACGTTCCAGACCAGTGCAGCTTACGGCGCCGGTTTTGACTATGCGAGCGGCCCGCTGTCGTTTGCCGCGGCCTATGACAACGTCAACGGTTCGCAGCTCAGCAACGTCACGCATTTCCGGCGCTACTCGGCTGCCGCCATGGTGGCGCTTGGCCGCGCCGAGTGGATCGTCGGCCTGACCGAGGGCAACGGCAACGTGACCACGCCGCTGGTGGTCACGCGCTACACGTTCCTGTGGACGGGCGTGCGCTATCGCCTGTCCGAGCGCCTACAGGCCATCGGCGCGTTCTATTACGAGAACGTTCGTGCGCAGAACCCCTCGCCTGGGCAGCCGGCCCCGCAGCTGACCAATCCGCAGCAGGTCACCCTGCAGCTCAACTACTTCCCGTCCAAGACGACGACGCTCTATCTCGCGGCCGGTGCCGCACACCGCGCCGCGCTGGACTTCGACAACTACAACTACAGCTTCCTGCACTACTCACTCGCCAGCGACCGCTCCGTCAGCACGGGCGTGGCGTTGGGTATGCGCAAGCTGTTCTGACTGTTCTGATACTCAAAAAAGACCCTGATCAGGAGATCGTGACATGTCCATCACGCTTGCGCGCCGTCGCGCGTTTCTGCTGCGTGCGCTTGCCGGTACGGCGGGCGTTGCCTTTGCGGGGGCGTCGTCGGCGCAAGCCCTTGCCGACGCGGCAAAGCCTGTCGCCAACGCCGTGCCGCCCATCGCCAACCGCCTGGCGGAATACGTGCACCGCCTGCGATATGAAGACATCGACGCCAGTGCGCTGGAAGCGTTGAAGCTGCGGTTGGTCGATACGTTCGGCTGCGCGCTGGCAGCGTTGAAGGAGCCGGTAGTCCAGCGCTGCTTCCAGCTTGCGCAGGCCGGTGCGAGCCACGCGTCCGCGCTCATCGGAACCACGCACCGCACGACGCCGGAGCTAGCCGCCTTCGCCAACGGCGCGGCCATCCGCTACTACGACCTCAACGATGGCTACGCCGCCAAAGAGATCGGGCATCCGAGCGATTTCATCTCGGTCAGTCTTGCCGTAGCGCAATCGGAGGGGCGTTCGATCCAGGATTTCATCCTGGCTTCGCTCGTTGCCTACGAAATCGAATGCCGGCTGTTCGACGCCGCCGCCATCAGCCCGCGCGGCTGGGACAACCCGAGCTACGGCGTGGTGACCGCCGCTTTGACCGCCGGCAAGCTGATGCAGCTCTCGGTCGAGCAATTGACGCAGGCCGTCAACATCGCGCTCATCGACCACATTGCGATGAACCAGACCCGAACCCAGGTGCTGTCGAACTGGAAAGGGCTGGCCGATGCGTCGGCGGCAAAAAGCGGTGTCTTTGCGGCCAGCCTGGCGCGGGAGGGCATTACCGGCCCCAGCCCCATCTTCGAGGGCACCTACGGGTTCGAGAAGCTCGTCGCGGGCCAACCGATTGCCATCGATACGGCGGCATTCGGCGGGCCGGGCCGTGCGTTCCGTATTGCCGATGTGCTGGTGAAACCGTATCCGGCGCAAGGCCACACGCTGACTGCGGTGGAGGCGGCCATCCGGCTGTCGGGGCGGATTCACGACCCTGCACAGATCGACAAGGTCGTCGTTGCGACGACGCAGCTCGGCTACAAGATCACCGGAAGCGGGCCATATGTCTGGGCGCCGGCCACCAAAGAAACGGCCGACCACAGCATGCCCTACGTCGTGGCGCGCGCCCTCATCGACGGCACGTTGACGAATGCAAGCTACGCGCCCGAGAAGCTCGCCGCCGCAGATGTGCGTGCGTTGATGCCCAAGATCCGCGTCGAGGAGGACCCGGCGCTCACCGCGCTGTATCCGCGGCACATCCCGAACCGCATCTCGGTGTATTTGCGTTCGGGAGAGGTGTTGACCGAGCGCGTTGACGACCTGCCGGGCGCGCCCGATATGCCGCTGACGCGCGAGGCGATTGAAGCCAAGTTCTGGCGTACTGCGGGCACGGCCATCACCCGCGCGAATGGCGAGGCGCTGATCCAGCGCATCTGGTCAATGGAGCGGCTGCGCGGTGTCGATCCCCTGTTCGAGGCCGCCATGGCAGAGCGGGCGGCTTGAATGTAGCCGGCGCTGCATTCACAAAAAAGGGGGGCGTTGATGCCCCCTTTCTTGTTGCTGCCCCTTACGGACGGCGAATGACACACGTCGCCGTGGCATGGGCCAGCAGCGTGCCGTCCTGCGTCTTGAGCGTGCCTTCCGATACGCCGATCGTGCGCGAGACATGCAGCACGCGGCCCACCGCCACCAGCGGCGTATCCACCGGCACCGCCTTCACCATCTTCACGTTGAGGTCGACTGTGCCGTAGCCGACGCCGGCTTCGAGCATGGTGTGCACCGCGCAGCCGGTCACGGAATCCAGCACGGTGGCCGCAAAACCGCCGTGTACACCACCCAGCGGATTGAGGTGGCGTTTGTCGGCTTGGGCACCGAAGTGCACGGTGCCGGATTCGATGAGGTCCATCGACATCGGGATGGTTTCGCTGATGGACGCGCGCGGCAGCTCACCGCGCGACATGGCCTGCAGCAATTGCAGACCGGTCATTTGGGACGGATGCATGGGAAGAGTCAGATGGGGTTGGGGTGGAACGACTCCGCACTCTACCGCGAGCCGGGTTTCCATGACTGCAATGCGTTGCAGCGGCCGGCGCAACAACGCCCCTCCAATGCGGGTGAACCCTAGCGTTGCGCGCACGCCGACGCGAAAGGCTCCAGAAAGGTCGCCCCCTCTACGCTCGCCCAGCGATTGCATCGGGCGGCCTGATTGACTGGATTCACCGCCCTCGCGCGTTACCCGAAGCCGGCATCACGACCGGACACCATTACCCACAAAGGAAGGAGACTTCGATGTCCCGTACCAAGTTCGCCCTGGCGGCGACCGCTGCAGCCGTGGCCACCCTGGCCGCCCCCGGCGCCCATGCACAAGCGTCGAACGTGACGCTCTATGGCCTGATCGATACCACCATCAGCACCGTCAACAACACCAACGCGGCCGGCGCACGCACCACTGGCTTCCAGGTGCCCTGGTTTTCGGGCAGCCGCTGGGGCCTGACCGGCAAGGAAGACCTGGGCGGCGGCACGTCGGCCATCTTCCGACTGGAATCCGAGTTTGAAACGCCGACCGGCAACATGGACACCCCGGGCGTGCTGTTCAACCGCGATGCGTGGGTGGGTCTGTCGAGCGAAGCCCTGGGCAAGCTGACCTTCGGCCGCCAGAACGCCATCGCGCGCGATATCTCGGCCATCTACGGTGACCCGTACACCAGCGAAAAGGTGGGCCTGGACGAAGGCGGTTACACCAACGTCAACAACTTCAAGCAACTGATCTTCTACGCAGGCAGCGCCACGGGCACGCGCCTGAACAACGGTGTGGTGTGGAAGAAGATGTGGGACGGCCGCTTCCTGACGGCCCTGGGCTACCAGTTTGGTGAAGTGCCGGGCCAGTTCTCGCAAGGCTCCACCGAATCGCTGGCCCTGGGTTACAACGGCGACAGTTTCCACCTGGCGGGCTTCGCGCAACAGGCCAAGGTCAACGGCTTTACCGATCGCTCGTACTCGATCGGCGGCAACGTGATCATCGACATCTTCCGCATCAATGCGGGCTACTTCCACTACACCGGCGAGCAGCCGGCCGCGATCGGTAACCGTAGCGACAACGCCTACACCGTCTCGCTGAAGATCGCTCCGCAAGGCGCCTTTGACTACGAGATTGGCTACCAGATCATGAAGGCCAACAACGCTGCCTTCGACGCCAACGGCAACACGCTCAACGCGTACGCCAGCGTGCTGGGTGCCACGGCCTCGGGCAGCGGCCGCAAGAGCACGCTGTACGGCTCGGTGTTCTATCACGTGTCCAAGCGCACCGAGTTCTACGTGGCGGCTGACTACATGAAGCTGAAGGATCAGTACATCGTGGGCTCGACCAACGGCCATAACAGCCAGACGGAATTTGCCATCGGTATGCGCACCCGCTTCTGATCGAAGCGCCTGACGTAGTTAGCGTTGCTCGCGCACCTGATCGACAAATCTGTTGGTATAGGTGCGCGAGAGATCGATGTGCTTGTCGCGCGCGTTGGCATTGCTGGCGGCGAGGACGCGCAGGACGGTGGGTGGGCCGTCGTCCGGCATGCGTCCGTCGGCGCTGAAGGTGGGCAACGCGGCGGCAAGCGATTTGACGTAGAGCTCGGGATGTTCGTGGCGGAATTCAGCCGGCATGCGTGCGGCAATGTCCTCCGCGTTGTGCGTGTGCATGTAGCGCAAGGTCCGCACGAAAGCGCGGGCCAGCTTGGTGGCCAGTTCCGGATGGGCTTCGAGCCATTCGGTCTGCAGATACAGGCATGCCGCCGGGTACGGGCCGCCCAGCGCGGCACGCGTGCCTTCGAGCGTGCGCAGATCGAGCAGCACGCGGGCTTCGCCGTTGCGCACCAGGCGCGAGACGGTCGGGTCGGTGGTCATGCCGGCATCGATACGGCCGCTGCGCAGCGCTTTGACGAAGCTGTGTTCCGCGCCGACCGGCAGCATGGTGTAGTCCCCCGCAGACAGGCCCTGCTGTGCCGTCAGGTAGCGCGTGAGAAAACTGGTGGAGGCGCCCAGGCCCGTCACGCCCAGCGTGCGGCCGCGCAGCTCGCGCATCGATTCCACCGTGGCGAGCAGCCGCGTGGACACCACTTCCGCCTCGCCCGGTACCTGGCTGAAGACCACAATGGCACGCACTTCCTTGCCCTTGGCCTGCAGGTCGATTGTGTGATCGTAAAAACCGACCACGCCCTGCGCGAAGCCGGTCAGCAGTTCGCTCTCGGCATCCACGCCGGCGGGCTGCGAGAGCAGTTCCACCTCCAGCCCTTCGTCACGGAAGTAGCCCAGGCGCTGTGCCAATGTGGCGGGCAGGTAGATCATCTTGGCCGTGCCGCTGACCATGATGGTCAGGCGTGTGGGGTCTTGCGCCAAGGCGTGCGTAGCTGCCAGCGCGAGGCAGGCAGCGAGCAACGGCGTGATCCAGCCCCGGGGGCTGCGGGTGCGCTGGTTTCGCACCCTGCCCCTGCAGGTAAAAACACCCATTGAGTTGTCTCCGGCTCTTTTGTAGATATCGGTATCGCGCGCGCTGCAGCAATCAGCGAGTGATGCCCCCAGCGCACGCGTAGGCAGCCGTCACCATTCTAGGAAGCGGCAACCCACAAATCGCTTTCATTTTTCGGACGCGCTGTTTTCGTATGAAGCTGCTCCTGATCGAAGACAACGCCCCGCTGGCGCACTGGCTGTCAGAAGCTCTGCGCCGCGCGCACTTCACGGTGGATCACGCCACGGATGGCGAATCCGCCGATACCCTGCTGCTCACACAGCACTACGACGTGGTGCTGCTTGACCTGCAGTTGCCGACCCTGTCGGGGCAAGGCGTATTGCAACGTTTGCGCGGTCGCCGCAACCCCGTACCGGTGCTGATCCTGACTGCTAGCGGCGGCATTGACGACAAGGTTGCCTGCCTGGGCGCCGGTGCTGATGATTACCTCGTCAAGCCGTTTGAGATCCGCGAGCTGATCGCGCGCATCCAGGTATTGGTGCGGCGCAGCACGCCCGATCAATCCGTCGAGCTGCACTGTGGCGACCTGGCCTACCACACGGGCAGCCGCACCTTTGTGCTGGCCGGTCAGCCGCTGGTGCTGCCCGCGCGGGAGCACACCGTGCTGGAAATCCTCATGCTCAAGCTCGGGCGCACGGTGTCCAAGCCAGCGCTCGTCAACGGTGTGTTTGGCCTGGACGACGAAGCCAGCCCCGAAGCCATCGAAATCTACATCCACCGCCTGCGCAAGAAGCTGGAGCATTCCGCCGCCACCATCGTCACGCTGCGCGGCCTTGGTTACTTGCTGCGCGATGCTTCAACCCAGCAATCCTGAACAACCGGCGGTACAGGAGGCACCGGCCACCTCACGCGCGCGCAGCCTGCGTGCGCGGCTGCTGCTGTGGCTGGCGTTGCCGCTGGTCATCTATGTGGCGGCCGATGCCTGGCTGGACCTGGCGGCCGCACGCCACAACGCCGATCTCGTGCACTACCACGCGTTGGACACCGCCGCGCAGATGATCAGCGGCCAGATCGAATGGGACGAAGGCCGCCTGCGCGTGTCAGTGCCGCCGGCTGCGTTGGCGGTGTTCGCCGCACCCGAGACCCCCGTGCGCGACCAGATTGCGTATCAGGTCAGCACCGAAGATGGTCGCCTGCTGGCGGGGCGGCTGGATTTCGGCACGCGCCCCGCCTTTGATGCCGCAGGCCTGGCCGATACCGGCACCTACACCGATACGCTGGAAGGCCAGCCCGTGCACGTGGCCGCCGTGGTGCGCACCATGTACGACGCCGGGCGCACCGAGCGCGTCGTCACGCGCGTGGCGCAAACCATGAACGGCCGCGACGCGATGATCCGGCAGTTGTGGTGGCCCGCCACCGTGCGCCAGTTGGCGCTGGTGGGGCTGGCGTTGGCGATGATCCTGATCGGCCTGACGCTGGAGTTGCGGCCGATTCTGCGGTTGGCCGGCAATGTGTCGGCGCGCGCGCCCACCGATCTGGCACCGCTCGATCCCGAGGGCTTGCAGCGCGAACTGCAGCCGATTGCCGGTGCGTTCAATCAATACCTGCAGCGCATTGCGGACAACGCGCTCACGCAGAAGCGCTTCATTGCCGACGCTGCGCATCAGATGCGCACACCGCTGGCGATTCTCGACACGCAGATGCAGGTGGCCGCGCAAACCAATGCCGACGATGCGCTGCATGAGGTGCTGAAAGCCGCGCGCACCAGCACGCGCAATCTGGCCGATCTCATCAACGATCTGCTGTTGCTCTCGCAGGCCGAAGCCTCGGCCGCCACCAGCGAAACGGTCGAACTCCTGCAGGTGGCGCGCACCGTGCTCGAAGACCTCGCATTGCTGGCCGATGGTCGCCGCATCGACCTGGGGATGGAGTCGGCAGAGCAGCCGGTCTGGACGTTGGGCAATCGCACGCTGGTTGCGGCCCTGCTGTTCAACCTGGTGGATAACGCTGTGCGCTACACGCAGGAAGGCGGCCACGTCACCGTGCAGGTGTCGGCCGACTATGGTTGGGCCATGCTGACCGTGACCGACAACGGGCCCGGGATTCCGCCCGAGGCGTACGCACGCGTGTTCGAGCGCTTCACGCGCCTGGGCAACACGCAGACCCAGGGCAGCGGCCTGGGCTTGGCGATCGTGCGGCAGATCGTCGATCGCATGGGTGGGCAGATTGCGCTGGCGCCCGGGCCGGGTGGCGCCGGGCTGGCGGTGACGGTGTGGCTGCGGCGGGCCGGGGCGCCGGCC
>RepKanNP_Acetate_BrdU_F21BDRAFT_1000117_pt1 | contig 42131 bp, 37 predicted proteins | sample RepKananBrdUF21B_FD_10624 | JGI IMG/M metagenome (IMG submission 10624)
CACGCCAACCTGGCGGCCGCACGGCGTGCCCGCCACAGCCTTGGCGCGTTGCTGGCCGCGGGCCGCTATGGCGAGCCCTTCTGCGCGCACTATCTGCTCCCGATGGCGGCGGCCATCTGGTCCACCCCCAGCCGCGACATCCTTTCGTTTCCCGCCGAGACATTTCTGCGCTTCTGCCTCAACCACGGCTTGCTGCAGATCTTCGACCGGCCACGCTGGCGCACGGTCAAAGGCGGCGCGCGCAGCTACGTGCACGCCATCGCCAGCCGGTTGGCCGATGTCCGTGTTGCCACACCCGTGCGCGGCATTCGCCGGGCGGCCACCCATGTTGATGTGCTGACTGATGCAGGCAGCGAGCGCTACGATGCCGTGGTGCTGGCCACGCATGCACCCCAGACGCTGCGCATGCTCGACGATGCAACGGATGACGAGCGTGCCGTGCTCGGGGCATTCCGCTATCAGCCCAACACCGCCTTTCTGCACCGCGATACCCGCCTGCTGCCGCGCCGGCGGCGGGTCTGGTCGGCCTGGAACTACATTGACGCATCGCAAGCTGGGGCAGCCGGCGGCGCACCCTGCGTGAGCTATCTGCTCAACCAATTGCAGCCGCTGCCGGTATCGACTCCGGTCGTGGTCACGCTCAACCCACCAGCGCCGCCCGCACCTGAACTGGAGTATCAGCGCTTCGCGTATGAGCACCCGGTGTTCGACCAGCCGGCCATCGACGCGCAGGCCCGCCTGCCCGCGCTGCAAGGGCAACGCCGCACGTGGTTTGCCGGTGCATGGACGGGGTATGGCTTTCATGAAGACGGCTTGAAATCCGCCCTGCGCGTGGCTGCCGATTTTGGTTGCGCACCCGCCTGGGCGCAGGTGGCGTCATGAGCGAAGACGCACAGCTCCTCGTCGGCCAGGTCATGCACCGCCGCTTGCGGCCGGTGGCTAATCGCTTCGTCTACCCGGTGTTTGCGGTGCGCGTGAAGCTCTCCGCGCTTGAGCGGCTGACGGGCACGTGGTTTGGCGTGGACTGCTGGCGGCCGCTGTCGCTGCGCACGCGTGACTACGGCCCACGCGACGGCTCTGATCTGCTCGTGTGGATTCGCGGCGTGCTGCGTGACGCCGGCTTAGCCGCCGATGGCGAGGTCTGGCTGCAGACGTTTCCGCGCATTGCGGGCTGGATGTTTAACCCCGTGTCGTTCTGGTATTGCCACGATGCGGCCGGCCAGCTGCGCGCGGTGCTGGCCGAGGTCAACAACACGTTTGGCCAGCACCACCGCTACCTGCTGTGTGCGGCGGATGGCGGTGCCATTGGTGCGCACACGGTGCTGCGTTGCCGAAAGGAACTGCATGTCTCTCCGTTCTGTCGGGTCGAAGGGGGCTATCAATTCCGCTTTGCCGAGACGGCAACCACGGCACTCGCGCGCATTGACTATCACGACCACGACGGCCTGCTGCTGCACACCGCCATCGGCGGGCGACTGCAGCCGTTCGATGCCCCGCACCTGCGCCGTGCACTCCTGCGCCAACCGTTGCTGGCGCTGCAGGTGATCGGCCGCATTCACTGGCAGGCGCTGCGGCTGTGGTTCAATGGCGTGCCGTTTTTTGGCCGCGCCGCGCATGAGGCTTCTTCTCTGGAGAACACCCAATGACAGCCACGCATTCTCTTGCCTGGGTGCCACCCCACGTTCCCGCCGCCGGGCGCTTGCTGTTGGCGCTGGCAGGGCGCCTGCGCCACGGCTTTCTCCATCTCACCACGCCCGATGGCGAAGTGCGGGTTGGCGATGCGGCATCGCCGTTGCATGCGGATCTGCGCATCCACGACTGGCGTGCCTGTGCCCGTATCCTGCGCAGCGGCGACGTGGGCTTTGCCGAGGCCTATCGGGACGGATGGATCGACACGAGCAATCTGACCAACCTGCTGCGGTTGGCCATTGTCAACGCCGCCACGCTGGAGCAGGCCATCTTCGGGCATGCCCTTGCGCGGACCTGGTTGCGTGTGCGCCATCTGCTGCGCCGGAACACCCGCAAAGGCAGTCGCCGCAATATCCATCTGCACTATGACCTGGGCAACGACTTCTACCGGTTGTGGCTGGACGAGGGAATGACGTACTCGGCCGCCTGGTTCAACGGCCACTCGCAACAGACGCTGGCCGATGCGCAAACGGCCAAGTACCGGCGCGTGTGCGACCAGCTCAGGCTGGGGCCCGGCATGGATGTGCTGGAGATCGGCTGTGGCTGGGGCGGCCTGATGGAAATGGCCTGTGCACGCGGCGCGCATGTGCATGGCATCACGCTATCGGAAGCCCAGCGCGGCTACACCGCACAGCGGTTGGCGGACGAACCGCGCGCCCGCGTTGCACTGCGCGACTACCGCGACATCGACGCTGCCTACGACGCTGTGGTCTCCATCGAGATGTTCGAGGCTGTGGGCGAGGCTTACTGGCCAACTTACTTTCAAACGCTGGCGCGCTGCCTGCGCCATGGCGGCCGCGCACTCGTGCAGAGCATCACCATCGACGAAGCGCAGTTCGAACGCTACCGCGCCGGCACCGACTTCATCCAGCAGTTCATTTTTCCGGGCGGCATGCTGCCGAGCCGCGAACGCTTTATCCAGTTGGCAGAACAACACGGCATGCGCGTGCTCGATCGTCTGGATTTCGGCAGCGATTACGCAGAGACCTTGCGCCGCTGGAGCCAGCGCTTTGAAGCCCAGCTCGATGCGGTGCGCGCGCTCGGGTTTGATGACGCCTTTATCCGTATCTGGCGCTTGTACTTTGCGTATTGCGAAGCGGGGTTTGATGAGGGCCGGATCGGTGTGTCGCAGTTCCTGCTGGAGCGGGTGTGAGCCTGTCGCCGCGCGCTGCTGCTCTCGTTGTGTTGCGGATGCTGGTGGCCGTGTTCAACACCACGCGCGCGGACTACGCGAACTACGCACGCACCACCAGTGTTCTGATCCCCTGGCCGCCGCGCCGCTGATCTGCCAATCGTGAGGAGACCTGCATGACCACGCTGAGCACGCCGTCAACACCATCCGCACCCGCCCAGGCCACCCCGGACCCGCGCGATGGTTGGCTGATCCAATGCTGTGAGCGGGGCTGGGTGCCAGACACGCTCATCCGCATGGGCATGCGCACGCTGATGCGGCAGCGTTTGCAAGACGAGGGGATTCACGACGGGGAGTTACGTGCGCGGCGTTTCAACACGTTGCTCGACGCGTTGCGCGTCAGCCCCATCGCCATTGAGACGGACAAGGCAAACACGCAACACTACGAATTGCCGGCAGCCTTCTTTGCGGCGCATCTTGGCCCGCGCTTGAAGTATTCGTGCGCGCTGTACCCAACGGGCGAAGAGACGCTCGCACAGGCCGAAGACGCGATGTTTGCGTGTTATGCAGAGCGCGCAGGCCTGGCGGATGGGCAGTGCATTCTCGATCTGGGTTGTGGCTGGGGTTCGCTGTCGCTATGGATGGCGGCACAGTATCCGAAGGCGCGCATTGTGGCGCTGTCGAATTCGCACAGCCAACGCGCGTGGATTCGCGCGCGGGCGGCCGAGCGCCGCATTGCAAACTTGACCGTGCACACCGGCAACATTGCCGACTTCGAGTTTGCCGACGTGCCGGCACGCGGGTGCTTCGACCGCGTGGTGTCGATCGAGATGTTCGAGCACATGAAGAACTACGGCCAGCTGCTCAGCAAGATCGCGCGCTGGATGCGGCCCGATGCCGTGCTGTTTGTGCACCTCTTCGCGCATCGCACGCTGGCGTATCACTTCCAGGTACAGGGCGGCACGGATTGGATGTCGAAGTATTTCTTTACCGGCGGCACCATGCCTTCGGAGAATCTGCTGCTGCAGTTTCAGGACGATCTGCGCGTGACGCGTCAATGGTGGGTGAATGGCACGCACTACGCACGTACAGCCAATCATTGGCTCGCCAACCTGGACGCTGCGCGCCACAGGCTGATGCCAGTGTTTGTGCAGACCTATGGCGAGCGCGATGCGGCGGTGTGGTTTCAGCGCTGGCGCATGTTTTATATGGCGGTGTCGGAACTGTTTGGTTATGCGCGCGGCAATGAATGGGGCGTGGTGCTCTATCGGTTTGAAAAGTGCTAGGTCTGCCTAGCCAAGCGCGTTGATGCCGTCATTGCGTTGTGCAAGCCGCACCCGTACAGGCATCCAGAACGCCTGCTCGGGTTGAGGCGTGCGCTACGACATCAAGCACTTCCAGCGTGCAGTCGTATATGCATCAATGGGACTCCCCCAGAAGACGGCGGCGCAATGCGGGAGCACGGGTGCCAGGTGCCAGCCAGATATCGAAAAACGCATGCGCGAAGGCGGTGTCGTCCACCTCGGTTGTCAGTTGCCCATTGGCATAAAAGCGTGCGCCGCGGCCCGGCAGATAGACGCCGCACAGTGTGTCACCGGGCTTCACGTCGATGAAGGCCGGCGTCATGGCTTCCTGCCACTGCAGCAAGGTTGAGTCGGGCGGCGGGGGCACGTTCAGGCGGCGGATTTCATCGAGCGCCGTCTCGATGAGCTTTGCGCGGGTGATGGCACGCCGGTATGTGATCTCCAGCGCAAACGGCGTGTCGTAGCTGGGTGGCGTCTGTGTGCTCCATAGCTGCGCGTCGTAAAGGCAGAAGCCCAGAAGGCACAGCGCACCTTTGCCTGACAGCTGGGCGTGGTCCACTTGGCTCCGGCAATCCGCCCACGCATAGGTGTTGAGTACCGCGGCAAGCAGGACGATCAGCACACGCATGGCGAACCTCCAGGACTGACCAGGGAAGAAGCTCGAGTTTGCCGCCTCCCTTGGTCAGGATCAATACTGCGCCGCCAGGCCTCTGTTCGAGCGAAGCCTGAGGGGAACGGGGCCGTTCTCCAGCTTGTGGCCGAGAACGACCCGCATTCATATCGCGTCTCGATGGTGTCGACGCTGAAATGCATGGGTATTTCGTAACGCGTGGCTTGCGTATGTAGTGGCTGAACTGAGGTGCTACGAACTCACGCTGTCATCAATGGCCAGCACCTCAATTTCGACGGCGACGCCAAAAGCCAGCTTGGCCTCGACCAGACTCCGTGCGGGGTAGGCACCTTCTTGAAAGTGGCGCAGGTAGATCTGGTTGAACGCGGCAACGTTCGCGAGATCGCTCAACCAGACGGTAGTTTTCACGACGCGGCGCAGAGAGCTGCCCAGGCCTTCAAGCGTGGTGGAAATGCTTTGCAGGACAGCGTGCGTCTGTTCTTCGATGGTTCCGCCGTGCGGCTTGTTGTCGGCATCAAAGGGAATTTGGCCGGACAGCAGCAAGAAGCCGCCGGCACGTACCGCCGTCGAGAAAGGTAGGCCAGGAGGTGCAGGCACGTAAGCAGGGGAGGTCGTCATCGGGGTGGATTGCGTTGAGGTGAGGTGAGGGGGAGATCAAGCGTGTGCCTGGCGCCGGCCCAGAAGCCGATAGCGATCCCAGCGATACGGCGACGGATCCAACACAGGTTGTCGTTGGCTGATGAGGTCGGCTACGGTGCGCGCGGAGCCGCACGCCATCGTCCAGCCCATCGCGCCGTGCCCGCAGTTCAGCCAAAGGTTGGTATGGCGGGTGGCGCCGAGAAACGGCAGGTTGTCGGGCGTCATGGGGCGATAGCCGACCCACCGGCTGGGTTGTACGCGATTCAGACGCGTGCAGATACGTGCGGCAAAGGCCTCAAGGGCGGCAAGACGTTTGGCGATGCGTTGTGCACTGGGCCTGCCGATGTCGGCGAATCCCGTGAACCGAACGGTTTCTGGTGCAAACGATGCCCACGCGATCTTGTGAGGGATCGAGACAGCGCCCACACGAGGCGATGCATCGCGAACACCTGTGTAAGAGATTGAGTAGCCCGTGACGGGGTAGATCGGCAGGTCGTATCCCAAGGGCGCCAGCAGCCGGCGCGACGCCAGACCGGTTGTGATCACGACGGCGTCCGCCGGGATGCAATCACGCTCCGTCTCGACACCGACGACGCGATCACCGCGCGTTTTCAACGTGCGTACCGTCTCGGAAAATCGCACCACCGCACCAAGACGCTCCGCCTCTGCCAAGGCTGCGTGTGCGTAGCGTGCTGCATCGCCCGTCCCGTCCTTCGGGCAGTAGATTGCGTGTGCAAACTGTTCTGACGCACCGCGCAGCATGGGCTCAATGTTCAACAACCGCGTAGTGTCGACCCGCTCAAACGGCTCACCGGCTGCAGCGAGCAGTTCTGAATCATGCTGGCCGGGTTGCGCCCCGCTCCCGTACAGATACAGGATGCCGGCCTGCTTGCCGCCATACGCTTCAGTCAGTACCAGCGGATCGCCAAATTGCAGGTCGCGCGAGTACGCGGCGAGCGCCAGCGCAGCTCGGGAGTTGTCCAGCCACCGCTCCAGCGTCGCCTCGCGAGCGAACAGCCACGCCCATCGCAGGAGCGCCGGCTTCCAAGGGGCGCAGATGCCCAGGCCTTCGTTGGAGCGCAACAAAGAGCGCAGCGCGACTTGGATGATTCCAGGCTCCGCCCAACTGAAGCTGTGTCCTGGTGAGATCAGGCCTGCGTTGGCGAAGCTGGCACCGGTCGCCGCGGCATCTGCGCGCTCGATCAGTTGCACGTGATGACCTTCGCGTGCGAGGGTCAACGCGGTGACGGTGCCTGAGATTCCGGCACCCACGACGACAATGTTCATGGATCTGACTGCCCGACGTATTGAAAGGCGTGGCCGTTTGACGGCCGCAGATGTTCTTGCGCTTCTGGCGGATATGCCCTTGGGTTGCGGACTTACGCCTCGAAGGGGTTCGACACGCGGGGCCAGTAGTTGAGGTCGCGACGCTGATAGTTCAGATCGGCGAAGCTCGGTGTGACAGCCCCTGGCGCTGCGATGTGGAGGATCGCCTTGGCGCGCGGGGCGAACTCGGCTTGAAAGTGCTGGGTCGATTTCACGACAACCAGCCGCTTGCTTTCAAAATCGATCCCCAGGCCAGTGAACGCATCGACGCCAACCACTTGGTTGCGTACCGAGGCCAGAACGATATCGACCCCATTGGCAGCCTCGAGCCAAACGGCGCGCCCAAACGGAATGGTCAGCCCCGAGATGCTTTGCGTATGTTGGTCGGACAGCGCACGCACGGTCACGCGCAGGTCCAGCGGGTCCGCGGAGGCCACGCCGCATTTGCCACCCAGGCGCAAGTCGAAGGTTGCGCCCACGCCGGCGTCGTGACAGATCTGGATCGCACCGAGATCCCAGAAGCATCCGATGGCGACGTTGGCAATCTGTCGCTCGATGATCCGGCGCAGGATCATCGTGTTGTCTCCTGGTGCTCCGCCACCCGGGTTGTCGGCAACGTCGCCAATCACGACGGGGCCGCTGCCAACTTCCAGGGCACGGTCCAGCCCGGCATCGACGTCGAGCCATGCAGGGCGCGTGGCTTCGCGCAGGGCCCAGAATTCGTGGCCAAGCTGCGTGGCCAGCGCCGTCGCAGCGGCGAGGTTGTTGTCGGTCACGACCCAGAACTTTGCACCGGCCTCCGGAACATCGCCCCACGGAAACCCATGCCCGAACGACACGGACAACACGCCGTCCCGTCCTTCCAGCGATTTCATGCGTTGAACGAACGTAGCCATGGGCTCACTGGTGGTGTGCCAGGCACCCACCATGCGGCAGTCGTAGACCCCTGTCGTGGGACGGATCTTTCCTGCCGCGGTGTCGAGCAGCAGTTGATACGCTTCGCGCAAACGGTCGATGGGGTCGGTGTGCGGATACTCCTTGTAGGCGATCAGGATGTCCGCCGAGCGCCGCATGCGCTCCGTGAAATGGCAGTGCGGATCGAGTGTGGCGGCAATCGGCACTTCGGGGCCGACAATGGCACGCACCCGGGATAGCAGATCGCCTTCACAGTCGTCGTATCCTTCGGCGACCATCGCGCCGTGCAGCAGCAGGAGCACACCGTCTAGCGGCTGGGCTGCTTCGAGCTTGCCAAGGATCTCGTCTCGCAACGATTCATAGACGGCGCGAATCGTGGGGCCTGATGGTTGTGCCTCTGCGCAGATGCCCTCGACGATCTCATGCCCATCGCGCTCTGCAAGGCGCCGCGCTTCCGCAAGGGCGAACCCCATGCCTTGTGGGGCCCGCAGGCTTGCATCGCCGTGGAAGATGCCCGATTCCTCAAAGCCGCCCCAGCCGGTGGGGCAGGGCGCGAACGTATTCGTTTCGGTCGAAAGTTGCGCGGTGAATAGCTTCATCGTGAATCCTACGGGAGGCGTCGAGATCGAAACCTCACTGTAGGCATACGCTGTTGCTGGTTTGTGAGCACTCTGTATCGCGTTCGACACGGGAGCGCTGGCGCGCTGTGCGGTGTCCGGCTACCGTCGCGGCAGTTTCACCGTCGCGATCAAGCCGCCCGCCGGATCGTTGTGCAGTTCAAGCGATCCGTTGTGTCGCTTGACGATGTCGCTCGCGATGGCGAGTCCGAGGCCCGTGCCGCCGGTGTCCTTGTTGCGCGAGCTCTCAAGCCGGTAGAACGGTTCAAGCACGCGTGCCAACAGCGCCTCGGGGATGCCTGGGCCACGGTCGGCCACATCAATGCAGATGAACGAGGGTCCGTCGGTCAGGCGAATATGCGCTTCCTCACCGTACCGGATGGCGTTGGTCACCAGATTCGTCAGGCATCGCTTCAAACCAAGCGGTTGCGCCATCACCGCGCGTATCTCGCCGCTGATGGTGACGCGCTGCCCGCGTTCGGCGGCATCTTCCGCTATCGCGTCCACCAGCGCGTTGATATCGACCGGGCTGGAGGCTTCAACGACTTCCGCATTCCGCAAGAACGACAACGTGGCGTCCAGCAACTGCGTCATCTCGTCGATGTCGCTCTGCAGCCGGTCATTCAACTCCCAGTCTTCCAGCGTGCGAAGGCGTAGCCGCATGCGTGTCAATGGCGTGCGCAAATCATGCGAGACGGCGGCTAGGAATCGGTTCCGCTCACTCATCTGCCGCCGTATGGCCGCTTGCATCGAGTTGAAAACCTGGGCCGCCTGTCGCGCTTCGATGGGGCCGGCTTCGCGGATGGGCGGTGCGTCGATGTTGTTCGCCAATTCGGCAGCCCCATGGGCCAACGAACGAAAGGGTGCCGCGAGCATGCGTGCGCCGATCCAGGCCGAGATCAATAGCGGCACCAACTGGATCAGCACGGCCAGAAATACCTGTAACGGAACGCTCATGCCCGGAGGCGGCTTGAACGCCGCATCGCTGTAGAGCCGCCACACGGCGAGACTGGCACCGACCTGAGTCATCAGCACCATCGTCAGCATCACGAACAGCAAACGATAGAACGCGGAATCAAATGATGGCTTGTGCATAGGTGGCCTGCGGTACGTCGAATACGGATACAAGTAAGCGTAGCGGGATTATCGCGCTCGACTGTATCGACTTTGTTTGTATTCCATTTCAACGTTGAAACAATGCATGCGTGAAGCGCTTTCACGCCTCCGCTTGTTTCAAGGCCGATACAAAGTACACACGAAACAGAAATGCCATGCACTTACCGTTGCCGATGAGTTGCGAAGTGGAGCAGTGCTTTGAACACCGCTATCAGAAAGCGGAAAACTCGGAGGAGACGACAGTGAAAATGAACAATCGAAGGACACGTAGAGCGGATGCAACCGCGTCGTTGTTTCGCCAGCGTGGACGATACATAACGTGGTTTGCTGGACCGGTACTTGGTTTGGCTTCTCTGTACACGCAGGCACAAACGGTGAAGCCTTCACAAGAGACGGTGCAGGTTGCGGCGCCCGATGCCGCGTCGGATACGACATCCGGAGTGAAGCCCGCAAGCGCACCGACCCCAGCGGATAAGCCTGCACCAGCAGCGGAGACTTCCGTGTCGCAGGGTAAGGAGGGCGCCACCCTCAACACGGTGGTGGTGACCGCAACGCGCCGCCGGGAGCCCGCACGTGAAGTGCCGATGCAGATCAACGTGGTCTCGGCTGAAGAGCTGCAGAAAGGTGGCGCGAAGACGATGTCCGACTTCCTGTCTTCGGAACCCGGTGTGGATCTGAACACGGCAGGCGGCGCCGGCTCCGGGCAGATCAGCATGCGCGGCGTGACGACAGGCGAGCAGACCGGGCCGACCGTTGGCGTGTATGTCGATGACGTGGCATTTGGCGGGAGCACGGTGTTCTCCCAGGGCGCGACGTTCGCGCTCGACATGAGCCTGCTGGACCTCAACCACATCGAGATTCTGCGGGGCCCGCAAGGAACACTGTACGGTGCGGGCGCGATGGGCGGTCTGCTCAAGTACGTGACCAACGAGCCGGATTCCAGCGAGTTCTCGGGCCAGGCGTCTGCAGGCCTTTCCGTGACAAAGCACGGCGGCGTGAACAACTCTGCCAACGCCGTGTTGAACCTTCCGCTGAAGACCGATGTTGCGGCGGCACGGATCTCGATGTTCAGCCAGCACGACGCAGGCTATGTCAATGCCGTGGGACCACAGGCGGGTTCACGTGTTGACCGCAGCGATACCTACGGCGCGCGCGCGTCGTTCCTGCTGACGCCCACGAGTGAGTTGACGCTGCGCTTGACCGCGTTGACGCAGAACATCAACCGCAATGCACCGAACTACGTTGCCTATGGCAAAAATGGGCAACCTGTGGACGGCGATCTGACAACGCGGCTCTTTGCGACAGAGCCCTTTCATCAGAACGTCCAACTCTATTCCGCCGGGGTTGAGTACGAGTTCGGCTGGGCTCGCGCGAATTCGATCACGTCATACCAGTCGATGCGCTCTGACGCACCGCAAGACCTGTCGGTGGTGTATGTCCCGCTGCTCAACGGCCTGGGGCTCAATGTGAACTCCGTTGTCGCCAAGAACGTGGCGACGACGAACAAGTTCACACAGGAGTTTCGCCTGACTTCGCCCGGCAACCGGACGCTGGAATGGCTTGCCGGTGTGTTCTACACGCGCGAGCGCAGTGACGCGAGCCAAGGGCTCATCACGACGTTGTCCGACGGCACCATTGGCCCGAACCTGACTGCGCTTGAAGCCCCGAGCACCTACAGCGAGTACGCGGCCTATGGCGATCTGACCTATCACCTGACTTCGCGTCTGTCGTTGACGGGTGGCTTGCGTGTCGCCCACAACACGCAGGAGTACCAGCAGACCATGTTTGGCGCGCTGGCAGGGCCGACGCAGACCATCACCGCACCCTCGTCGGATACCAGCAAGACGTACATGCTTACGGCGAGCTATGCGCTGACGAAGGACAGCAACGTCTATCTGCGTGCGGCCAGCGGGTATCGCCCAGGTGGGCCGAATGCGCTGCTGGTCGACCCCGTCACGGGGTTGCCTTCGTCCGGGAATCCCACGTTCCGCCCCGATACGCTGTGGACCTATGAGGCTGGCTACAAGGCCGATCTGTTGGACAAGCGCATGTCGGTCGCGGCAACGGTGTACGACATCCAGTGGAAGAACATCCAGCAGTTCGGCGCGGTCAATGGCGTCAACCAGGTGCTCAATGCCGGCGATGCAAGGATCAGAGGGTTGGAGCTCTCAAGCGCGTTTCGCCCGAATCGCCACTGGAACCTCGGGCTGAGCGTGTCGCTCATCGACGCAAAACTGACCACGGGCAATGCCAGCACGGGCACCAATTCGGGTGATCCGCTTCCGAACTCTGCCCGGGTTGCCGCCACGCTATCGGCCAGCTACCTCTTCGCGGTGAATGGGTATCCCGCCTACGCAGGGGTCAGCCAGCGGTTTGTCGGCAGTCGCCACGCAGGCTTTGGTAGCAATACAGGTCGCCCGGACTATCCCCTGCCGGGCTATGCCATGACGGATCTGCAGGCGGGGCTCGACTTCAAGAAGTTCAGCCTCGCGTTCTACGTCCGCAACCTGTTTGACCGTCGTGCCTTGCTTGCGGCGGGTACGTCGCTGGTTCCGATGGGTGGCCCCGCGCTGGTCAGCGTGGCACAGCCTCGCACGATCGGCGCAACGCTGACGGTTCCCTTCTAACTCACATTGCTGCTTGGCATGACATACGATCGATTGGATATCAGGAAGCAACTCGACGCGTTGCTGGAGCCGTACAACAAGGCGGACCAGCCGGGCCTCGTGGTCGGCGTTGCGTTGCGCGGGGATGCGCTGTACCGGCGCGGCTTCGGGCTGGCCAGTATTGAGCACGGCACCATCAACACGCCCGCAACGCGCATGCGGATCGGCTCGACGAGCAAGCACTTCACGTGCCTCGCCGCACTGCTCCTGGCAGAGGAGGGCAAGCTGGATGTTGACGCGGGCATCCGTACGTACATTCCGGAGCTACCGTTCCTCGCCGGCAATCCCACGCTCCGTCAGTTGATGACCCACACGGGTGGTTACCGCTGTTACCTGGACCTATGGGTGTTGACGCAGGGCGTGGTGACCATGCCTCGGGGCGCGGCGTTGGCGGCCGAGGTTCGCCAACGCGACGTCAACTTCCGCCCCGGAGAGCGGATGATCTACTGCAACGGCGGCTACCACCTCCTGTCGCTCGCCATTGAGCGCGTCAGCGGCATGCCGTTCGAGAGCTTCCTGTCGGAACGCATCTTCCGTGTGATGGGCATGGTCGATACCGAGGCCGTTGCCGACGATATGCAGATTCGGCCCCGCATGGCCACCCAGCATGTACCGGACGGAAAGGGTGGCTTTATTCGCGGCCTGTTCCCTTCGTGGGAAGTGCGTGGTGAAGGCGGTATCGTGTCCACCATCGATGACATGCTCCGTTGGACGGCCCATCTGCGCGCGCCTGACAAGCTTGGCACCCAAGACATGTGGCGGCAGATGCTGACCAAACCGCGCTATTCCAGCGGGGCCGAGGGCGTGTACGCGCTTGGGCTGATGCGCACCCCGCATCGCAATGTTGAACTGCTGCACCACGCCGGCGGCGTGTTCGGCGGCTCATGCCAGATGTTGACCGTGGCGGCGCATGCGCTCGATGTGGTGATTCTTACCAACGGCGTGCCGGTGGACCCGATTGCACTGGCAACGCAAATCGTCGACGTTGTCCTGGGCGACGAGGTACTCGGTGCACCGCGCGCCGCGCCACTGATCACTCATGGCCATGAAGCGCTGCTGGGCCGATACTTCTCGCGTGCCGATCGCGCGTACTGTGAGGTTGTCGATCGGGATGGGCACCTTGCCGCCGTGATCCACAACCAGAAGCACCTGGCGTTACCGCTGATCGAGACGCCAGAGGGCTTGCACATTGAGGACGGTACTGGTGGCGCGTTGATGATCCGATCCGTCGAAACGTCGGCTGGCCGCGTGACGGCGATCGAACTCATGGATTGCGGCCACGCATCGGTGCTGGCCAGGCTGCCAGATGAGGCACCGCCCCTCTCCGATGCCTTCGCCGGTATGGAGGGCGCTTACTTCAGCGGTGATGCCGCAGGCCATGCCGGGCTGACGCTTTCGAACGGCGCCATGTCGATGCGGCTTGAGGGCACGATGGGTGGCGTCAACTACCGGCTTGTCCCCGTCAGCGAAGACGTCTTCATGTTCGAGCCGGCAGATGCGCAAGGCTTCTCCACCGGCGTGCTGACCGCCGATCGTGTCAATGGACGTGTTTCGCGTTTCTGGCTGGATACCGCGCGCACGCGCAACCTCACGTTCTCGCGGGAGATTTGAGAACGGGCGGAGCGGCAGCCGTGCCGCTTCGTTTTTCCGGGGTTAGCTGTCTTCTCTTAGATGCAGGGGTCGGGGTATCGGGCCCAACTGCCAACTGCCCGCGTGAACGCGATGCGCCGGCTCCGTTGGGTATCGATGCGGAAGCCCGTCGTCATCGGCTGGGATGGGCCGTGCGATAGCGTCACGATGCCGTCAATGAAACCCAGGGGAGCAATGGGGGCCATGCCAAAGACGTTCTCTGCGATGGGTGTCAGTCGGTAATCACAACCGCCAGCCGAGCCTTGCATACGAAGCATCAGCGCATTGCGGTCAGCCGGATCGGGTTCGATGGTTGCGCGCGCGTTGGCATCGTGGCTCTCATAGATGCCGCACACAGCAGCGGCGAGGTCAGCGGTCATCAGCGGTGGTTCTGCGAGGCGTTGGAATGTCTCGGCATGGCCGCAATGGGCGATCCGCAGATGATCGAGGTCATCGGGCGCGTTGCGTGTTCCCCAATGCACGGAGAAGGCGCCGTCAGAGCCAGCTTCGATGGCGACATCGTTGGTGGGGCTCCCTTCAATCGGATAGAGCGGCAGGGGCTTCCCCGCGCAGAGCCAGCCACCCAGTGTCAATGCACCGTCGCGGTCCTCCAGCGCATACACTGCGTCGCTATCCAACGAGCGATAGCAACCCAGCCGTGCCGCATGCGCCGACGCACGCACCGGTATCGGTGGCCCGTCGCCGCTCAGTACATCGGCGAGCACGATGTCGACGATGCGATGGGCAAGGTCGATTGGGGCATCGAGCGCGCCGTTGCTGAGGAGCACCACATCCAGCCCGTGTGTGGCGCAGAACACCATGTGGCTGGTGCCCCCGATAACACCGCCCGAATGATGGGTGAGCTCGACGCCGCGATAGTTGGTTTGCTTGAGGCCCAGGGCGTAGTGGCTGCGCTGTCCGCTGGAGAACACGGGCATCTCCAGCATCTGCGCCCACGTTGCGTCGGTGCCGATGGTCTTGTCGCCATGCATGTGTGCGGTCCATCGCAGCATGTCATCGACCGTCGAAACAATGCTGCCTTCACCCAGGATCTCTCTTGAGGGAAAGATGCCACGCAGGTACCCGTCGTTGCCGTCGGGCAGATGAAAACTGGCGATACCCGGCACAACCGTCATATCGCTGTCGATGGAAGCGGTCTGGTGCATACCCATCGGGGTAAAGATCCGCGCTTGCAGGAACGCGTCAAACGGCATGCCGCTGGCACGTTCAATGGCGAGCGAGAGCAAGTGATAGCCGCCGTTCGAATACATCATGCGCTCGCCGGGGCGGAAATTCTCATCGCGTTGCCGGATCTGTGCAGCAAGCGTTGCGCCACGCGGCGGGATGGCCAAGCCTTGCGTCAACAAGGCCAGATCGAGCGCACAGCGTTGCCCACCGCGATGTGACATCAGCTGACGCAGCGTTGGCGCACTGCCAGCGCGCGATAGCTCAGGAACATAGGTTCCGATGCCGGCGTCCGCATCAAGAAGACCGTCCTCGCAGAGCAGCAGTACCGCCAGGCAAGTGAAGTGTTTGCTGACAGAGCCGATACGCAGGCGCGTGGCGGTGGTCAGCGCTCGTGCATGCTCCAGACTCGCCATGCCGAATGCCTTCCGGTAGAGCCGTTCACCATGCTGTGCGATGCCGACCACCACGCCCGGACCATCGCTGCACGCGTAGGGGCGAAACAGCGCCGACAGCGCTTCGTGCATGCGGTTTTCTGAGGTGCTTGTCATGGGGTTGTATCGTCGTCAACGCGAGTGAACAGCAAGTTGCGCGTGCGCCAGGTGTCAAGCCGGAAAGACGTTGTGCTGCCACTGCCGTCGCGTGAGAGGCGCATGGCTCCATACGCCATGCTGCTGGGGTCGTGCGGCGTGAAGGCAAGCATGTCGTTCGACTTTGGGTCGAGACGGTAGTGCGCCGCGCCGTGTTTGCCTTGGACATGCATCGCCAGTGCATCGCCTGCTTGCGTGATGACGGCAAGCGCGTCGGCATCCGGGCTGACGTAGCGTCCGACCAATCCGTTGGCGGCATCGGCTGCATGGGGCGCCGTATTGGCGAGGCGGTCCAGCGTCTGGCTTTGCCCGCACTGCGTCATGTCGAGATGCGATCCGTCGCTGTGGAGTTTCAGGTAAAGCGCGCCCTCCGGGCCTTCATCCAGCGCCAACGTTCTCGGCCTGTCTGGCACCGTTTTGAGCGGCAAGGGGTGAATGACGAGATTGTGGTGAATGAGATGCAGCGCGCCATCGCGGTCAACAATCTCGCAATAGGCGCCGGTTTCGTGTGAGTAGTACGTCCCCAACCACGCGGGATACTCAACAGACGTTGCCGGGCGGCATTCCACTGGCGAGAGATGCGCCTCCAGCACGATGTCGATCACACGCTTGGACAACGCGATCGGATTGATCGTGTCTGCATTCGTCATGATCACGATGTCGAGGCCATGCTCAGGCACCGTCAACATCTGGCATGCACCGCCGATCGAGCCACCGGAGTGGTGCAGCATCGGGACGCCGCGATAGGTTGTCTGCATCAGGCCGAGCGAGTAAATGCCGACCTCCCCGCTATTGAAACGGACAGGGGTGAGCATTTCATGCCAGGTGGCAGCGCAACCAATGCCTTTCTTGCCGCGCAGGTGTGCGATCCAGTGCAGCATGTCATCCACAGTCGAAACGATGGCGCCCTCACCCAGGCAACGCCATCCAGGCAGTAGCCCGCGTTCCCAGCCGCCGGTGGCACCCCTTACATGCAGCGTCGCCATGCCAGGCAGAATCTGCAGGTCGTGGGGCGCCGCAATGGTGTTGATCATGCCCATCGGGCCGAAGAGGTGTTCTGCCAGGAACGCCTCGAACGACATGCCACTGATGCGTTCAATCACGAGCGACAGCATCTGGTAGCCGCCGTTGGTGTACATGGCGCGCTCGCCTGCGGGGAAGTTGCCCTCGGACTGGCGCGCCTGCATGGCCAGTGGCGCACCGATGGGCACCATGCTCAATCCTTGTGTGAGCATGAAGAGGTCAAGGAAGCACCGCTCTCCGCCGGAATGATTCATGAGCTGGCGAAGCGTGGGATCGTTGTCCCGTGCGGGAAGCTCAGAGAGGTAGCGGCGCGCCGGCGCGTCAATGTCGAGCTTGCCGGCTTCCACAAGCAGCATGGCGGCCAGGCAAGCGAAATGCTTGGTGACAGACCCGATGCGCATGCGTGTGCATGGCGTATTGGCGACGTTGTGCTCCAAGCTGGCCATGCCAAAGCCACGGCGATAGCGCAACGCATCACCGTAGGCAATGCCCACGACGAGGCCCGGTGCGTCACTACGCTGATACGGCGCAAAGAGGGCGTCGAGCTTTGCGGCAAGTGAAGAGGCAATGTGCTGCATGGCGGGCGTTATGGGAGCACAGCGTTATCGACGGCGGATCCCCAGGCAGCGTCCGGATACAGCAAAAGCCCGTCCGTGTAGTGGGCGCCAACAGGACGATCCTTGGCGAGGAACAGCGGGCCATCGAGGTCAATGCGGTCGCACAGCTGCCCAAGCAGGAAGGCGGGTGCGATCGCCAATGACGTCCCCGGCATGCAGCCAACCATGACGGAGAGGCCTGCAGCCCGTGCGCTGCTGGCGAGTTCAAGCGCGCGCGTAAGTCCGCCGCACTTGTCGAGCTTGATGTTGACGATGTCGTACCGACGAGCGACGCTGGGCAGGTCCTGCACATCCTGGAACGACTCATCGGCGGCCAGGGGAATCGGGTAGTCCAGCATGTCGAGACAGGTGTCAGCGCCGATGGCGAACGGCTGTTCCAGCATGTCGATGCCGACTTGCTGCAACACCGGAAGCATCGTATCGAGGTGCACGCGCGACCAGCCCTGGTTGGCATCGACGGAGAGCGGGACGTCAGGTCTGGACTCACGAATCGACAACAGGCGGCTGGCATCGCGCACGCTGCCATCGAGCTTGATCTTGAGCGCACGGGCCTGGCCCAGGCTACGCGCCTTGCTTGCCATCGCCTGTGGGGTATCGACGCCGATCGTCATCGTGGTGAGCAGCGGGCGCGGTGGCGGAAGCTGCGCAATGCGCCAGACCGGCAAGGCTTCACGCTTCGATTCCAATGCCCAAAGCGCGGCGTCCACCGCATTGCGCGCACCGCCCGACGGCAGTAGCGCCAGCAACTGCGCACGGGTGATGCCGCGTTCGATGGAGGGGCGTACGGCTTCGATTTGCGCCACGATCGATTCGGGCGTCTCGCCAAGATAGAAGACGCCAGCCGCCTCACCCACGCCTTCATGGTGTTCGTCAGCGATCGTCACGACGACCACTTGTGCCGTGTCGATGAGATAACCGGTGATCTGGAAAGGCGCAGCCAGCGGCCAGCGCTCGATCTGAGTCGAGAGAGAGCAGGATGTCATGGGGTTCGGGGGACGGTGGGGCGGTGCGCTATGCGTAGCGCTCGATGGCGTCACGCACGCCTTTGCCGGCCGCGCGCATCAGCACGCACGCGGAAAGGAAGCCAACAAGGGCGACGCCAATGATCGTCAGCAGGAGACCGTGGTTGACCGCATGCAGGTGGTCCGACATCACGCCGATGAATACCGGGCTACCCGCCTGAACGACGATGGTTGTCAGCACGCCGATGGCGGCCACGCGCGAGCGCAGATGTGCTGGGCAGATGCTTTGCATGATCGCGGGAAACAGCACCATGCCGGCGACAACGCAAGTGAACTGCAGACCAAAGAGGCCGTAGACGAATGTCACCGAACCGGCGGTCAGGTAGAGGAGGGAAACAACACCCGCGGCCAGCGCGCCCCACTCACACACACGCATCGGGGCCAAAACGCCGAAACGAGGCCCGATGCGGCGAGCGATCAGCCAGCCCAGGATGCAGCCCACGATGCTGCCGATGCTGGCCGCGGCCCCCAATCCACCACCCGCCGCGGCTGGGGCCGCGCCAAAGTTCCGCACGGCAACGATGGGCATCCAGGCGGTGATGCCGGCGAACGCCATGTTGACCAACGCAATCGCGCCGAAGAATTTCGCCATCATGGTCCATTCGCGCCGGAAGTAGACACGCGCGGTCAGGGGCGACGTAGCGACTTGCCCGGCGGCGTGCTGATGCCTGCTGGGGTCGCCGTGCTTGGGGCGGATCATGGCGACCAGAATGACCAGAAGCGGCGCAGGGATGGCAACGGCAAAGAACGCCAGACGCCAGGGCGAGAAGCTGGCCAGCGCACTGGGTAGCGTGCCGTGCATCGTCGTGACGCCTTGCAGTAGCGCGCCTCCCAAGGCCATGCCCGCGCCGGCGCCCAGCAGATTGACCAGCGCGAACACCGAGTTGGCGAGCACGCGCTGTCGTGCGGGAAACAGGTCGGGAATCATGCCGTAGATGATGGGCATCAATCCGGCTTCTCCGATACCCAATCCGATCGAGGCGATGAAGAGTTGCCAGAAGCCAGTGGTGAGCCCGCAGGTGGCAGTCGCTGCGCTCCAGACCAAGATGCACACCGCCAGCACGAGGCGGCGGTCGACGCGGTCGGCCACCCACCCAATCGGCAGCGCCGCCGCGCCCGCAAAGAGCGCGATGCCGGCGCCCTGCAGCAGGCCGATCTGCAGGTCCGAGAGACCGAAATCCTGCCGGATGGGTTCGGTAAGGAGGACCAGGATCTGCCGGTCGATATTGGCAAAGAACGCGACGATCACGAGTACCGCGAGGCCGAACCAGGCAAGCGCGCCAGCGGACGCTTCCCTTGGCGGGGAGATCCCCATGGCGGGGGAAGGTAAGTCGAGTTTCGAGTCGAACATGGCGGAGCCGACAAGTGAGGAGGGTGCGAGAAGGTGACCGGGGGCCGAGTGACCGCGCAGCGCCGCTTACGGCATGTACTGCTCGTTGCCGACCAGCCCGATGCGCTTCACACCCAGCCGCTGGGCGGACGCCATAACCATGGCAACGGCCCGATACGGCGCCGCCTTGTCCGGACGCAGATGCAGCTCAGTTGGTGCGGGGTCCGCGCTGACTGCCTCAAGCCGGCTTTCCAGTTGCGCGCGGGTGGCCACCGGTTCGCCATTCCAGGCGAGCGAGCCATCGGGTGCGACGTCGATCTGCACGATGGTCGGCGTTGTCTGCTGGGGCTGCGCCGGCGCGTCGGTCGGCATGTCCAGCTTTACCGCATGCGTTTGGATGGGGATCGTGAGGATGAGCATGATGAGCAGCACGAGCATCACGTCGATCAGCGGGGTGGTGTTGATCTCGACCATGACCTCGGCCTCATCGCCGTTGCCGCCATGCATCGTCATTGCCATGACGGGCCTCCTTGTGGTGTGAATGGGTGACTGGTTATTGGCGCGGCGGTGCTTCGGTAATGAAATCCACCTTCGCGATACCGGCGCGTTGACAGGCGAGCACGACACGCCCGATGGCCGCGTAACGTGCATCCAGGTCGCCACGGATGTGCACTTCCGGCTGCGGTGTTTGCACAGCCACCGTTTTGAGCCGATCGACAAGCGCTTGGGTGTCCGGCACACGGCCTTCATTCCAGAACACATCGCCGTCTTTCGTGACCGCGAGGATCACGTTCTGGGGTGTGGTTTGCAGCGGGTGCACGGCTTCTTTGGGAAGCGTGACCGGCACGGTGTGCGAGACCACCGGAATGGTGATCAGGAAGATGATCAGCAGCACCAGCATCACGTCCACCAACGGCGTCGTGTTGATGGTGGACATCACCTCATCGTGCTCGTCACTGCTGCCGGTTCCGACGGACATGGCCATGGCTCACCCCACGCGCGCGATGGCCATGGACCGCGTGGCGGCGGCAGCGGCAGCCGTGGTCTTGCCCGTGAAGAGAACGGTGTGCAGTTCGGCGGAGAAGCCGCGTACGCGCTCCATTACCGCCTTGTTGCGCCGGACCAGCCAGTTGTAGCCGAGCACAGCCGGCACAGCCACGGCCAGGCCGATGGCGGTCATGATCAAGGCTTCGCCCACCGGGCCGGCCACTTTGTCGATCGACGCCTGGCCGGCAATGCCGATGGCCGTGAGCGCGTGATAGATGCCCCACACCGTCCCGAACAGCCCCACGAATGGCGCGGTTGACCCGACGGTACCCAGGAAGGAGAGGCCGTCCTGCAGGCGACTGGAAACGGTGTTGGTTGCGCGCTCAACGGCGGTGGTGACCCACGTATCCAGGTTGATCTGCTCCAGCATCGCGCCATCGTGGTGATCCCATGCAGAGAGGCCGGCCTGTGCAATGAAGCGGAAGGGGCAGTCCTCGTTGAGCGCGCGTGCGCCCTCTGCAAGTGTGGGCGCAGTCCAGAAGACCTCTTCGGCAGCTTTTGCACGGCGGAGCACGCGCGCCTGTTCAAGCAGCTTCGCGACGATGATGTACCAGCTGCCCATCGACATCACGATGAGGATCAGCAGCGTGCCGCGGGCAATCAGATCGCCACCTTTCCAAAGCGCTTCGAGGCCGTATGGATTCGTGACCGCATCGGTGGCGGCATGCGCTGCGCTGGTTGCCAGCGTCAGAGCGATGGCGGCAGCAGCTGGGTAGAAGCGTTTGAACATATTTGTCTCCTGGAACGTGTTGGAACAACGTGATGGCATCGGCTGTCGGTTGCAGCCTCAATCGAGCTTGAAAGAGAAAGGCACCTGCACGCGCACCTCCTGGCCTTGCGCGATGCAGTGGAACTGCCGCACGGCGTTCTCAGCCGCGCGATCCAACACAGGTGCGGCGGATGTCGTGACACGCAGGTCTTTCACGTTGCCGTCGGTACCGACCGTGAACGCCACGACAACGTCGCCCGTGAGGCTGTCTTTGATCGCTTCACGCGGGTAGCGGATGCCCGCGCGCACCTGCGTCGAGTTCGGACACACAACGCCCACGCTTGCGGCAACGGGCGCGGGTGCCGCCGCCGGTGCTGGAGGTGCGACTGGTGCAGACGGCGTTGGTGCGGCCGACTGCGCGGTGATGGTGTTTTGCGACGGTGGTATAGCGGTATGGACTTCCGGCGGCGGCACAAACGGCGGTGGTGCAACGTGCTTCGGCCGCGGCGGGGGCTCCGCCAGCTTTTTGGGGGGCGGTGGAGGCGGGGGCGGAGGCTTGACCTCTTCAATCAGACGCGTTTCGATCGGCGTCGTGATGATCTTCACGACGTTGGTCGCGATACCGCTCAGCAGCGCGTACAGGATCACCACATGCAATGCGATCACGAATGCGATGCCGGCCATTCGACGAGCGTGCGGTTTGGGTTGGGCGTAGTTCATATGCCACGTGTCTCCTGCCTTGATAGGTCTTGTTGAGGAGCACGTTAAAGCCTGGGCATTTCCACTTCATCTCGACTTTGTATCGAGGTTGATACGAAGCTGGATGCACGGGAGGTAGCGCCCGAGCGGGGCGCGATGGCGCGTGTGAAGCGCGCATCCCGCTGCGCTACCGGCGTGACCGGAATCTTGCGGGGCGCTTGGCCGTGGACGTATGTGCAACAGCACCCAGATCGATTATTTCAAGCTTGAAATAATCCGTACAAAAAAGCCCTTATATTGGCGGCTCATAATTCCATGGGCGCGAGGGCGGCACGCAGCTGCTACGACACCGGAAAGGGGGGAGACACCGTGACCAAATCGATTCATGTTCTCGCGGTCGACGACGACGCGCAGATCAGGGGCTTGCTGTGTGATTGCCTGGCCGATTTCGGCATGGTCACCACGCAAGCCGCCAACGGTGCCGATATGCATCGTGCGCTTGCAGACGGCACCGCCGATATTGTCGTGCTGGATCTGATGTTACCGGATGGCGATGGGCTCGATCTGTGTCGCGAAATTCGCGCGAAGTCGGATATCCCGATCATCATCCTGACGGCGCGCGGTGAGATGACAGACAGAATCGTAGGGCTCGAACTGGGCGCAGACGACTACGTCGTCAAGCCGTTTGAGCCCCGTGAGCTGGTGGCGCGCATCCAGACCATCCTGCGCCGCGCGCGCGCCCAATTGCATGCGCATGCCGATACCCAGGAAGAGTGCCGGTTCGCAAACTGGCGTCTGAACCTCATTGGCCGCCATTTGATCGCGGTCGACAATACGGTCATCCCGCTGTCGAACGCCGAGTTCCGCCTCCTCAATGCGTTCCTTGCCGCCCCGGGGCGCGTACTCAGCCGCGAATACCTGATGGATGCCGCGCGCGGCAAGTCAACCGATGCATTTGATCGCAGCATCGACGTGCAGATCTCGCGCTTGCGTCACAAGCTGAGAGAAGACATCAAGGAACCCAAACTGATTCGCACGATTCGCGGCGAAGGCTACATGCTCGATGCCAAGCAGCATTGAGTGTGGCTGATTCCGTTGGCATTGTCATTCGTGGTCCGGTGCAGGGTCGGTGATCCATTGCACGACAGCCGCCAGCTCAATGATGGAGCAGCGGATAGACGGCTAGGCCGATCAAGGCTGCACCGGCAACGATGACTGGCTCCGACAGCTTCTTGAACTTGAGCAGCAACGCCACTGTGACCAGCGCCAGCAGCGCGGTCGGCACGTCAACGATGGAGCGCTTGGCTAGCACGATCACTGCACCGGTGATGGCGCCCACGGCTGCTGCGGTCACGCCATCCACGAATGCCAGGATGGCCGGCAGCTTGCCGTATTTCTTAAAGTACGGTGCCGGCAGGATGGTGAACAGGTAGCACGGCAGAAACGTGCCAGCCGCTGCTACGCAGGCACCCGGCAAGCCCGCGATGAGATAGCCGATAAAGCCAACGGTGATCACGACCGGCCCGGGTGTGATCATGGCCACGGCCACTGCATCGACGAACTGCTTCTCGCTGAGCCAGTGGTGCTCGGTGACGACGCCGCCATACAGAAATGGCACGATGGCCAACCCCGAGCCGAACACGAAAGCGCCAGCTTTGGCGAAGAACACACCTATCTGGGACAGCAGCGGCCAGTCGATCATGCTCAGCATGCCGCTGCCTGCGGCGATGGGTGTCGCGGCAAACGCGTTCACCTTGCCCTGGCGTATCCACTTGGGCGGCGCGCGCCAAAACCAAACGAGTACGCCGCCTGCAAGGAACAGCCAAGCCACCTCCGACTCGGTGGCGACTGTCACCGCCGCCAGAACCAGATAGATGAGCCACAGTAGCTTGTCCTTGCCGACGCTCTTTGTCGTGAGTTTGTAGGCGCTGATAGCGATGATGCCAATCGCCGCCGCGCCGACACCGTAGAACACCGACTGCATCCACGCTAGCCCGCCAAAGCGCACGTAGGCCCAACCCAACGCCACAACCATCAGGAACGACGGAATCACGAAGGCGATGCCAACCAGGGTCGCCCCGAGAATGCGGTAGTGAACGTAGCCCAAGTAGATAGCCAACTGTGCGGCCAGCGGCCCGGGCGCGAGCTGCGCCAATGCGAGGCCCTCTTTGTAGTCGGCCTCCGTAATCCATTGGCGCGCTTCCACCAGATCACGGCGCATGTAGCCAGCCAGCGCAACGGGACCGCCAAAACCAAAGGTGCCGAGTCGAAGGAAGTACAGCACCAGTTGCCGGAGCGCGTACCTTGGGCGCTCATGGATGGATGGCGGCATTGGTGCAATGGTGCGGGGCGCGTTTGTCATCGTTTTTTGGGGGGCTAGCTTGGTTTGCGGCTGCCCGAGAAGTGGGCATATAGGGAGTCCAGAACGACGCTGAATTCCATCAGAAGGACATCGTCATTGGCCAACCGCTTGCGAGCGCCGGCCAGGATGGCCTCGAATCCACTGGCTTCGGGGGCGGTGGTTCCGCCCACATCAAGCGCGTGCACCACGGCACCAATGCGGGCAAGCCCTGCGTTGTCGTCCAGACCGAAGCTCGCGAGCAGCACCTCGAACGACACCTTGTCGCCAACGTGGGTGAAGGTCGCACCGTCAAAGTCGAAGCCTAGTGCGTCGGCGGGGCAATCGGTTGGGCTTTCCAACCAAAGGAAGCGCGCATGCGGATCGATGAAACGCTGGATCAGCCAGGCGCTGGCGACACGGTCCACCCAGAGGTGTTGGCGCGTGGCCCACACACGCCCTTGATGCTGCGTAGGGTCGCATCGCGCGATGCTGCCGGCCGCCGCGCGTGGCTCACCGGTCGACTGCATCGCCTCAATCGCGCCCGCAAAATCGCGCCACTGCGCTTGTGCGCGGATGGAGGCTTCATTGGAGAAGAAGTCGATCCTGTGAATGGCCTCGTATGCGCGGGCGTGCCTGCGACGCAGTCGATTGAGGTCGGCCGCTGCCAAGTCAGGCAGCATTTTGCGGGCCTCGGCCAGTTCAGCGAGCCAATCTGCGTAGTCTGATGTGCGATCGAACAGTGCCTGGTAGGCGGCTGTCTCGTCGGGCCCTTGAGCTTGGACGCGCAGAACCCAGGCTTGCCCGTTCTCCTGCACGGCTTCGTCCGCAAGTGCATTGAGCTGGGAAGCCTGCTCCGTATGCGCGGGCAGCAGGTAGGCCCCGTCGCGCAGGGCGGCACAGCCAAGCGCTTTGACGGCGCGCCACACTCGCATGCGCACGGTCGCGCTGGAGGTCGGCAAGCTGACGATTAGCAACAGCCAAGAGTCCGGAAGACGTGTCATGACAGCAGAATAGATAGGTGTACGAGTCGCAGCAATGCTGTAGATATCGCTACATATCAGCCGTCGAAATCTACTCAAGCGATGGCGCTTTCATTTATTCCATATTTCCAGTAAATTGGAAATATGGAAGAAGACATCGCCATCCGTTCCCTGGCCGCCCTCGCGCACAACCTGCGCCTGCGGGTGTTCCGCATGCTCGTGGTCGCGGGGCCTGCGGGCCTGACGCCCGGTGCCATTGCCGAGCAGCTCGATGTGCCGGGCGCCACGCTGTCGTTCCATCTGAAGGAGTTGATGCATGCGCAACTCGTGACGCAGGAGCGTGATGGCCGGAACCTCATCTATCGCGCCGAATTTGCTCACATGAGCGCGCTGCTTGGCTTTCTGAGTGAGAACTGCTGCAAGGGCGAGCCATGTCTCGATGTCAGTTCCACGGCCTGTCAGTGTTGAGGCCTGTGTACCAATGACCACCAACGTATTGTTTCTCTGCACCCACAACTCCGCGCGCAGCGTGCTGAGCGAGGGCATGCTCAACCACTGGGCGCAGGTGCTCAACAAGGATGTCCGCGCCTACAGCGCAGGCAGTGCGCCGAGCGGCCGTATCAACCCGTTCGCGCTGGAAGCGCTCGCCAATGCGGGCATGGACACCAAGGGTTACCACAGCAAAAGCTGGGATGCGTTCGTGGCAGACGGTGCGCCACAGATGCGCGTCGTCATTACCGTGTGCGACAGCGCGGCTGCCGAGCCATGCCCGTACTGGCTAGGCAGCCCGGTCAAGGTGCACTGGGGTTATGCAGACCCATCCAACGCACCGGGCGGTGACGCAGGCAAGCGCCACGCCTTCGAGATGACGCGCCAAGCCATCGGCTACCGCGTGCTGCAACTGCTGATGTTGCCGCTCGACACGCTGAGCAACACCGAGCTGCAGGCCAACCTCGAGCGCATCTCGCAACGCTGAGCGCCATGGCTGACCTGCGAACCCGCCTTCTTGCCGAAGCATTGGGAACGGCATTGCTGCTGGCCATCGTGATCGGCTCGGGCATCATGGCCGAGCGGCTGGCGGGCGGGAACGCGGCGATTGCGTTGCTGGCCAACACGGCTGCCACGGTGGGCGGCCTGTATGTGTTGATCGAGGTGTTCGGCCCGACCAGCGGCGCGCATTTCAACCCGGCAGTCAGCGCGGTGATGGTGGCGCAGGGTGAGTTGCCCTGGGCTGACCTGATGCCCTACGTGATCGCGCAACTCGTTGGCGCCGTGCTGGGCGCATGGCTGGCGCACGCGATGTTCGACCTGTCGCTCATCCAGTTCTCGACCAAGCTGCGCAGCGGACTCGGCCAATGGATTGCCGAAGCTGTGGCGACAGCTGGTTTGCTGCTGGTCATCCTGCGCACGCCGCAGGGTAAGGCGTCTGCCATGGTGGCTGCCTACATCGGCGCGGCTTACTGGTTCACGGCTTCCACGTCGTTCGCCAATCCGGCGGCGGCGTTCGGGCGCATGTTCAGCAACAGCTTTGCTGGCATCGCGCCGTCGAGCGTGTCCGGCTTCATCGCCGCCGAGTGCGTTGGAGCCGCACTCGGGCTTTTGCTGCATCGTTTGCTCGGGCCCCGGCTATCGCAGTGTGGCGATGCAAATGGAGTCGAGCCTTCGGGCGGGCAGTAGTTGAAGCGCCTTGAGCGCTGCCAACATTGGCGACCTCCCCGTTCAGGTAAGCGACGCTTTTCCGCTATGGGCAGGAAACAGCAGTTGGGAGGAGGCTGCGCTGGAGCCTCCTTGTTCACCCGAGTGCCGTCGGTGGACACTCGGGTTCGACGCGCTGAATGGCACGTGCAAATGTGATTTATTTGCCATAAAAATAATCTTTCGCCAGGTCGGTCAACCATCGCGGGCTCGCTTCGCAGAGGGCGCCGCCTCTCACCCGTCGCTCAGCTTCCGTCACGTCGCATACGCTAAGCTATTGAAGCAAAAGGGATTCTTCACGGAAGGACTGTATGCGAACGCGATGGCGTTCAGCGTTGAGTGAACAAAGTTCAGAGTTGAGTGAATCTCGACAACTCGACAGGTCGACATTTCCATTCTTGAAATCGTAATACCCCGTCCCTATAATTAGCACTCGCCGGGCAGGAGTGCTAACAACGCCTCCGACCCCCGATGCTTTCCCGATGCGCCGCGTCTTGCGGCGTGTTTTGTGAATAAACACTCACTTTGCATTGAGGAGTTGTGTATGAACCTGCGTCCTTTGCACGACCGCGTGATCGTGAAGCGCCTGGACAACGAAACCAAGACCGCTTCGGGCATCGTCATCCCTGACGCCGCTGCTGAAAAGCCGGATCAAGGTGAAGTCCTGGCCGTTGGCCCGGGCAAGAAAGACGACAAGGGCAATGCGATCGCGCTGGACGTGAAGGTCGGCGACCGCGTGCTGTTCGGCAAGTACGCCGGCCAGAGCGTCAAGGTGGATGGTCAGGAAGTCCTGGTCATGCGCGAAGAAGACATCATGGCCGTGGTGCAAAAGTAAGCACGCGCTCGTTCATAACGTTCGCAACGCTTACCTGTAACCCAATCCTCATTGCCGGCGCAGCCTATTGAGCTTGCGCGGGCAACATCCAAAGATCTCGGAGATTCTCAAGATGGCAGCTAAAGACGTAGTGTTCGGCGACGCCGCACGTGCCAAGATGGTCGAAGGCGTGAACATTCTCGCCAACGCAGTGAAGGTGACCCTGGGCCCGAAGGGCCGCAACGTGGTGCTGGAGCGCAGCTTCGGTGGCCCGACCGTGACCAAGGACGGTGTGTCGGTCGCCAAGGAAATCGAGCTGAAGGACAAGCTGCAGAACATGGGCGCGCAAATGGTCAAGGAAGTGGCTTCCAAGACCAGCGACAACGCCGGTGACGGCACCACCACCGCAACGGTGCTGGCCCAGTCGATCGTGCGCGAAGGCATGAAGTACGTTGCCGCCGGCATGAACCCGATGGACCTGAAGCGCGGCATCGACAAGGCTGTGACGGCCGCTGTTGAAGAGCTGAAGAAGATCAGCAAGCCGACGACCACCAGCAAGGAAATCGCTCAAGTTGGCGCCATCTCGGCCAACAGCGACGAATCCATCGGCCAGCGCATTGCTGAAGCCATGGACAAGGTCGGCAAGGAAGGCGTGATCACCGTGGAAGACGGCAAGTCGCTGGCCGATGAGCTGGACGTCGTGGAAGGCATGCAGTTCGACCGCGGCTACCTGTCGCCGTACTTCATCAACAACCCGGAAAAGCAAGTTGTCCAGCTGGACAACCCGTTCGTGCTGCTGTTCGACAAGAAGATCAGCAACATCCGCGACCTGCTGCCGGTGCTGGAGCAAGTGGCCAAGGCTGGCCGTCCGCTGCTGATCATCGCTGAAGACGTCGAAGGCGAAGCCCTGGCAACGCTGGTGGTGAACAACATCCGCGGCATCCTGAAGACGGCTGCTGTGAAGGCGCCGGGCTTCGGCGACCGCCGCAAGGCCATGCTGGAAGACATCGCCATCCTGACGGGCGGCCAAGTCATCGCTGAAGAAGTCGGCCTGACGCTGGAAAAGGCAACCCTGAACGACCTGGGCCAAGCCAAGCGCGTTGAAATCGGCAAGGAAAACACCACGATCATCGATGGCGCAGGCGATGCCCACAACATCGAAGCGCGCGTGAAGCAAGTGCGTGCCCAGATCGAAGAAGCGACCTCGGACTACGACCGTGAAAAGCTGCAAGAGCGCGTGGCCAAGCTGGCCGGCGGTGTTGCCGTGATCAAGGTTGGCGCTGCCACCGAAGTCGAAATGAAGGAAAAGAAGGCCCGCGTGGAAGATGCACTGCACGCAACGCGCGCTGCTGTGGAAGAAGGCATCGTGGCTGGCGGCGGTGTTGCACTGCTGCGTGCCCGTGCACTGATCTCCGGCCTGAAGGGTGCCAACGCTGACCAAGACGCCGGCATCAAGATCGTGCTGCGCGCCATGGAAGAGCCGCTGCGCCAGATCGTCACCAACGCTGGCGACGAGGCTTCGGTTGTGGTGTCGAAGGTGATCGAAGGAAGCGGCAACTACGGCTACAACGCCGCCACCGGCGAGTACGGTGACCTGGTGGAAATGGGCGTGCTGGACCCGACCAAGGTGACCCGCACCGCGCTGCAGAACGCCGCTTCGGTCGCTTCGCTGATGCTGACGACGGATTGCGCCGTTGCAGAACTGCCGAAGGACGATGCAGCTCCGGCAATGCCGGGCGGCATGGGTGGCATGGGCGGCATGGACGGCATGATGTAATTTGCCCGTCTGGCAACCTGGCCCGGCCGCTGGTTCTTCCGGCGGCTGTTCCAAACAAAAAACCCCGTGGGTGCGAGCCTGCGGGGTTTTTTGTTTGCATTAGAAACTGTGCCGCATTCCTGTGAAGCTCGGTAAGGCGTGAAAGCAGCCGCTGATTGGCCAGGCACGTGCGTTCTCGATTTCACCATGTTTCGGGCTTGAAACAACGCTCCATATGCATGGCGCTTTCCTCACTCGTTTGGCCGATATCCGCTAATGGGGTGTGTGCTAAAACATCCTCAGGCGGCAGCGTTTGTTCGTTCCGTTCACATCTTGGCGAGCGGTGATAGAGCGCAACTGTGCCGGCACAAATACGTGGCGATGGTGCTATCCATCGACCCGAAAAGAAGAATCAAGAGCAAGTGGGGGCGGTATGAAGACCATCCATCAAGCCGGGGCGGCGGCTGTGGAGTTTGCACTCGTCGTGCTCATCTTCTTGGCGCTTGTGCTTGGGACGGTTCAGTTCGGCTGGTTGCTCTATAGCTATGTCGTACTGACCACAGCTGCCTCTACGGGAGCGCATGTTCTCGCCTCGCAGCGCGGCTATAGCGCGCCCTATACCAACACCAAGAACGCGATTCTGGCTGCTGCTGCGCCGATTGCGTCAGCCACGGCGCTGGCAAGCAACATGACGATCAGCATGACGGTTGGCGGAACATCGTGCCAAAGCGATGCGCTCTGCTCCGCCGCCCTAGGGACGGGGAGCCAGGCGCCGACTGCCGGGACGCAGGCCAGCGTTTCTATCAGCTATCCGTTTGTTCCGATGGCGGGTGGGGCGCTGGTAGTACGTGCCTCTCTTTTGCCGACCGCATTGCAAACCAGCATGTCCGAACTGGTGCAGTAGCTGCATGGCGCCAGTCGACGCAATCAGCAAGCAGGCTGGGGCGGCTGTTGTGCCTCAACGCTGAGCACAATTGAGTACGGGGGCGATGATGCGCAGTGTGCTGAGAATCGACCGGAAGCACCGAGGTACCGCGACAGTGGAGTTTGCGTTGCTATCGCCGTTTCTTCTCCTGCTGGCACTGGGTGTGGCCGAGTTCGGTTGGTTGATTATTAACTCCGTCATGGTGACCAATGTCGCCGCGTCGGGGGCCCGCTTCTTTGCCGGTCAGAGGGGTACCACCACACCGTATTCCGATACCAACACGCAGATCAAGGCGTCGGCATCGAGTCTCAAGTCATCCAACCTGAGTTACGCCACCTCCGTGGGCAACACATCTTGCAGCACGGACGCAACCTGCGCGCTTGACCTGAACAACGCTGTGAAAAACGGGGCGGTGACCAGTGCGACGGTCACCGTCACCTACAGCCCTTACAAACCGCTGCTCGCGGGGGCTTTTCCTGGCGTGTCCAATTTACTGCCGCAGTCGCTTAGCGCCACCGCCGTAGAGCGCGTTCAGTGAGCGCGCCACTTTTGTGAGGAGCCATGTGCCATGAATCGACTCTCTGAAAGGACGGGCGCAATGAAGCGGCAACGTGGCGCAGTCGGCGTCATGGCGGCGTTCTCCATCATTCTGCTGCTCGGCGTCGTCGGTCTCGCGGTCGATGCCGGGTATCTCTTCTACTGCCAAAAGCGCTTGCAGACAGCCACAGATGCGGCTGCCCTGGCGGGTGCCGTTGACTTGTGGACCAACTCGTTTGCCACAGCGCAAGCCAACGCCAAGGCGTACACAGCCGGTCAAGGGAACAATTCGATGCCGCCAGGCGTGACGGTTTCGGCGGCCACCATCACCGGTTTGCAGTTGACCAATGCGCAGCTGCCGGCATCGGGAGCCGTGTCGAAGTACAACGCTATCCAGGTTGCTCAGCAAGCGACGGTGCCGCTGACGTTTGCAAGCGTGTTCGGGTTCAAGTCCATCCAGGTTGCCGCCAGTTCGAAGGCGGCTGCGGGCGGGGCCGGTGGCCCTGCCAAGTACAACGTCATGATCATCCTCGACACCACAGGCTCGATGAACACCACCGATTCGAATTGCCCAGGGCCGAAGAAGCAATCACTGTCACGCCTTCAATGCGCGCAGCAGGCCGCGATGACATTGCTTACCAATCTGACGAATGCTGGTGACAACGTCGGCTTGATGGTGTTTCCGCCCGTGGCCGGCAGCAGCAAGGAAACGGATTTTTCATGCGGCGCTTCACAGCAATCGATCGCAAGCAGCTATTCAGCGGTTGCTACCGGTGTGGTGACGAGCGGTGCCACATACCAAGTATCGGGTTTGGCTTCCGGGTTTCTTAAGAACGGTGCCGCAAATACGGGATCCAGCATCGTTCAGGCGCTCGGCGGCGGCAGTTGTGGCGGCATCCAGGCCATTGGTGGGCTGGGTACGTTCTACGCTCAAGCCATTGCTTCGGCGCAGGCGGCATTGTTGAACATGTCGCAAGGACAGAACCCACCTGGGCAAAACGTGATCGTCCTGCTCAGCGATGGCGATGCGTCGTCATCCCAGGGCCAGCTTGGTAACACGTACAAGAGCACCTACGGGCAGGAATGCAAAGCGGCCGTCAGCGCGGCCAGTACTGTGCAGAAGACGGGAACACTGATCTACACGGTTGCCTACATTGGCGGAGGCTCGACTTCGTCAAGCTGCAGCGATGGCAATAGCGATCTGACGCCGTGCAGCACCATGCAGCAGATCGCCACGGGGCCGTCGTACTTCTTCTCAGACACCTGCCCGAATGCAGCGGGAGGGGCAGTCAACAACCTGAACGCGGCATTCAGTGCCATTTCATACTCACTCACGAAGCCGCGCCTGGTCCCGCCCAACGCTACGTAGGCGTGGCTTGATTTGTCTTCCGGCAATCCCGTCGGCGCGTTGCAGCGCGTCGGCGGGATTCGCATCACGATCACGCTCGCTGTTCGGCTGACCCTGGCGAATGGGGCGAACCTCCCTTTCTGGTTTGTTAACGCACCGTTAACGTTGCATTGCGGCGGGCTTCGATACAATCGGCCCACCCGCGAGCCTCTGTTTCTGAGCGGGCACGACAACAACACAGGGAAGGGAAAACAGATGAACGACATCGCACGCGAGCCTGTCCTGGGCGGCGCCCCCGCTCCAGCTGCCCCGCAACCCTTGCGGATGCGCTTTATCGGCAGCGGCTCGGAATACTTCCGTATCTGGATCGTCAACCTGCTGCTGACCATCGTCACGCTGGGTATCTACTCGGCCTGGGCGAAGGTGCGCACGATGCAGTACTTCTACCGCAACACGCAGTTGGCCGGATCGAGCTTCGACTATCACGGCAGTCCGACCGCCATTCTCAAGGGCCGCGCGATCATCTTCGTGCTGGCGCTGGCGTTCAATCTGCTGAGCCATTCGTCGCCGGCGCTGTCGCTGGTGTTCCTGGCACTGCTGGCCGGGGCGTTTCCGTGGTTGCTGGTGCGCTCGTTGCGCTTCCGCATGGCCAACTCCAGCTATCGCGGTCTGCGCTTTGCCTTCACGGGTAAGGATGCAGAAGGCTACATGGTGTTTCTGGTCTGGCCGATCCTGAGTGTCTTCACCGCGTACCTGCTGGCGCCGCTGGCGCACCAGCGCTTCAAGCGCTATCAGCATCGCAACACGCGCTTCGGCACCACGCCGTTCGATTTCTCGGGCACGCCGGGCAACTTCTATGGCGTGTATCTGCGCACGTTCGGGCTGGCGGTGCTGGCCCTCGTGGTAGCGGTTGCGGTGATCGCAGTGCTGGGCGTGTCGATCGGCAAGGCGGAAAGCAGCGCCGGCCGCGCCATCGCCATCGCCATTGCGGTGGTGCTGATGTACGTGGCGATGCTGTTCCTGGCACCGTACTTCATGTCGCGTTTGCAGAACGTGGTGTGGAACCACACCACGCTGGGCCCGCATCGCTTCCAAAGCCAGGTGGCGGCCGGCAAGCTGTTCTGGATCTACGTGTCGAACGCGGTGCTGATCGCCATCACCATCGGCCTGTTCACACCGTTTGCTCGCGTGCGTACGCTGCGCTACAAGATCGACTCGATGACGCTGTTTGCATCCGGCTCGCTCGACACGTTCGTGGCGGGCGAGACCACCAAGGTGGGCGCCCTGGGCGACGCCGCGGTGGATTGGTACGACATCGACATTGCGCTGTAAGCACGCCGGAAGGTCACGTTCATGATTCTCGCCACCTACTTCGACGGTCGAACTTCGCGCGCGCAGCCCGTGCGTCTTGCCGTCGAGGCGGGCGAGGCGGCGCTGTTCGACACCGACGGCACGCTGTTGCGCCGGGCCGCACTGCCGACGCTGCGTGTGTCGGAGCGCGTCAAGCATGCGCCGCGCCTGATCACGTTTGAAGACGGTGCCTTCTGCGAGATTGCTGACCCAGCAGAGCAGGCGGCGCTCAACACGTTGCTGCAGCGTACCGGCCACCAGGAGGGTCTGGTGGTGCGCGCACAGAACAGTTGGAAGCTCGCCTTGGGCGCGCTGATCGTGACGGTACTGGTGCTGGTGATCGGGTATCGCTACGGCTTGCCGTGGGGCGCCAAAGTGGTGGCAAACATGGTGCCGCAACGCGTGGAGTTGCAGCTCGGGCGCGGTACGCTGCGCGCGCTGGACGAGCGTTGGCTCAAGCCCAGCAAGCTGCCGGAGGCGCAGCAGGCGCGCATTCGTGCACGCTTTGCGGCCCTGCGTGCACCCAAGGCCACGCACACCTACAACATCGTCTTTCGGGACGCGGGCTCGCTGGGTGCCAACGCCTTTGCGCTGCCAGGCGGCGACATCATCGTGACCGATGCACTGGTCAAGCTGGTGGGCGAGGGCGATGGCCTCACGGGTGTGCTGGCGCACGAGGCGGGGCACGTCGAATACCGCCACGGGCTGCGCCAGCTGATTCAATCGTCTGCCATTGGGGCGACGGCAGCGCTGCTCTTTGGTGACGTGTCGACCATTCTGTCGGGCGTGCCGGCGGCGATGCTCACGCTGCGCTATTCGCGTGACTACGAGCGCGATGCAGACCACTATGCTGCGCTGCTGCTCCAGGACAACGGCCTGTCTGTCGGCGCGTTTGCGGACGTGCTGCAGGCGCTGGAAGACACGCACGGCGGCACGCGCAAGGCTGGCGGTGTGAAGAAGTCCGACACAGCCAGTGATGACGATGCCTCTGCGTTTTTCTCATCGCATCCGCTCACGCGTGAACGGATCGACACGCTGCGCCGTTTTGATCGTACGCACGGCGCCAGCGGCGCCGACGCTGACTGAAGCAAGCCACCGACGACTTCTCCCTGCTCGTCATCCATTTGACCGATTTCTTCGGGCCATTCCGGCGCCCAAGATGGTCTTTGAGGGATGGCCAACGGCGCCAGGGAGGCAATCATGCGGCAGATCGAATCCGGCATCACACAAGCTGCCGCAAGCGTGACCCCCGGGCCGCTCGAACGCCTTATGTCCAACCGCATGATGGTGGTTCGGGTGTTTCGGTTTGGCGTGTCGGGTGGCTTTGCCACTGGCGTGCATGTGGCGATCGCCACCACGCTCATCAATGGGTTCAGTGCAACCCAAGTGCAGGCTAACGGTGTCGCGTTTATCTGCGCGAATGTCTGTTCGTACTTGCTCAACGCGCTTTGGAGTTTCTCGGCAAAACCGGGGCGCGCCAATTTTCTGCGCTTCTATTTGGTCTCGCTATTGGGCTTGGCGTTGACGCTGGCTATTTCGTGGGGAGCGCAGATGGCTGGTCTGAGCTACTGGGCTGGGCTGGTTGCGATTTTGGCGACGGTGCCGCCGCTTACATTTGCGTTGCACCGGTTCTGGACGTTCCGCTAGAGCCTGGCCAAGTTGTTGCAGCGTCATACCGGTTGCGAGGCCGTGCTGCGCGGCAATCGGTGTGGACGTGTGCCGCGTCGTCTTGCGCCACTCATCCAACGTAGCATGAGCGTGGTCAGTACCCACAGGGCTACTCCGCCAAGGAGATCGACGAAGTAGTGCCCGCCCACGGTTGGGGTTGAGCAAATCATGAGGATGTTGAGTGGCACTGAGACCACCAGCACCCACCGGGACCAGTGCGTGGCCTGGATATAGAACAAGGCGGCCGTGGTATGAAATGACGGCATGGAAACCAGTCCTTGCATGCCGCTCAGCGCAAAGACCTTGAGCGAACCGTCACGTAGTGGGAAGAAGTGCGAGAAGGATGCCAGGTCGGCGTGGTTGATCGCGCTGCTAGCTGCATAGTGATGAAATGCACCTGCCGCCGGAAAGCATGCGGCAACAAGCGAGAGCAGCGCGGATGCAACGAGGAGATTGGACAACAGCTCGCGCAGCAAGCGTATGGGGCCAGCAACGCCAATCAGCACAGCAATCAATAGCAACTGGCTCTGCCCACTCATGTAGGCCCATCGCAACATGCTGTCGATCTGCGGATGCGCCTTCACCCATTGATACAGGGATGGCCAGTCAAGGCCAAGGGCCGCGTCCGCCGCAGCGAGCTTGGCATCGATCAGGGGAGGCCCGATCGAGACCAGCAGGTAGGAAAGGACACTCACGCTCCCGGTAAACACGACTAGCCATGCCAGCGCCTGGGTCAGGATGGCAAGCTGGCCGGCGCGCAAGCGTTGGGCCAATGTTCGATATGCCGGGCCGCGCTTTGCGATCGGGCCATGGAGCATCAGTACGAGCGCTGCTGCGGCACAGCCTAGCCAGACAATCAGCGTAACGCGTTGCTGTAGGTCACCCGGGGCAATGCTGCGTCCAGTGGCGCCTAACCATACGGCATCCACCAGCACAATGAGCCCCGCGCTCCCCCATCTTGCTGTGTCTCCCATCGTCCAGAGCGGAGGTTCGAGCGCATGGGATTCTGCTCGAATTGTCTGGCGATGCATTGTTCGGCTCCGCAGCATACAACGTACACGCTATCGACGTGCAGCGTGGTTGCGAGTCCGATCACCCTGTGCCATGCGCAACTTCACGCTGGCCAGGGAGATCACATCGCGGTTGCCCAACACACGCTCGCGCGGGCGGCGCACCTGATAGCGCCGCTTGACGAGATAGATCGGGCGCCCCTTGGCCTCGTCGTAGATGCGGCCGATGTACTCGCCCACCACACCCAGGCCAATCAACTGCAGGCCGCCGAAGAAGAGCAGCAGCGACAGTACCGACGCATAGCCGGGCACATCCACACCAAAGACCAACGTACGCGCAACGATGTACGTGCCATAGAAGAAGGCGAGCGACGCGATCATCGCGCCCAGGTACGTCCAGCTACGCAGCGGCAATGTGCTGAAGCTGGTGATGCCTTCCAGTGCAAAGTTCCACAGGCGCCAGCCCGAGAACTTGGATTGGCCCGCACTGCGCGGCTCGCGTTCGTATTGCACCACCACCGTGGTGTAGCCCACCCACGCAAACAGGCCCTTCATGAAGCGATGCCGCTCGGGCAGCTGCTTGATCGCGTTGACGACCACGCGATCCATCAGGCGGAAATCGCCCACGTTCTCGGGCAGCTTCAGGTCCGAGAGCCGGTTGTGAATACGGTAGTAGGCTTTCGCCGTCACGCGCTTGAGCCACGGGTCGCACGCGCGGCTGCTGCGTTGGGCCAGCACGACTTCCGCGCCCTTGCGCCAGTGGGCGACGAGGGTGGGGATCAGTTCGGGCGGGTCTTGCAGGTCAGCATCGATGGGGATGACTGCATCACCCATCGCTTCATCCAGCCCGGCAGTAAGCGCGGCTTCCTTGCCGAAGTTGCGCGTGAGATCGATCACGCGCACGCGCGCATCGAGGTGCGAGACGTTGATGAGCCGGGCGAGTGTGTCGTCAGCGCTGCCGTCGTTCACGCACACGATCTCGAAGTGCATGTCGGCAATGGATTCGAGGATCGGCACCACGCGGGCGAAGAACGCATCGATGGCCAGGCTCTCGTTGTAGAACGGCACCACCAGCGAGAGCAGCGGTGTGTCGTGATGACCTTGGTAATTCGGCTGCATGACTTCCCCCTTTGTTGCGCTTTCCGGTGCAGACGCTTGGTGGTCTGTTGTGACTTATCGGCGAGATGGCACAGGCTGTGTGGTGCTTGCGTGCAGGTTTGCCGGCAATGGGTTGGTAGCGGGCGCGCTGCATTGTCCAAACTGCACCGCACGTCGCACAACAATCACCGCCACGGCAACAAACACGAGCGGGCCGACCTGCGGCAGCTTGACCAGCGGGTTGACGAATTCATACAGCGGCAGCAGCCACGCCAGCACCAGCACCAGCCGTTCGCTGCTCGATAGCCCGAAGCGGATGCCATGACTGACCAGTCCTGCCACCGCGATGAGCAACCACGTCAGCTCGTACACGCGCAGGTACGGCGATGTCAGCATCGTGGCGGTTGCCAGCATGGCGATGCGCAGGCCGCTATCGGCGGTGCGCCGCCACACATAGATCAGGGCGCAAACGGCCAGCACCGCCGCGCTCATCTGCACGGCGTGTGCAGCAGAGACGCCGACGCCGGCTGCGCGCGCGGCGGCGAGGAAGGTCGGCATGACGTACCAGGCCGTGCCGCCATCGTCGATCATGTTGGCCTGTGCCCAACGCACGCTTTCCACAAAAGCGGGGACGGTTTTCCAGCCACAGACGGCAATGCTGATGCCGGCAAACGCGAGTGCGGTGACGGCAGCGCTGGCCAGCGTTTTCCACGCACGTGCCACGAGCAGCACCACCGGAAAGAGGATCGCCAACTGCGGCTTGATCGCCAGCAGGCCAACGGCGACGCCCGCCATTACCGGGCGCTTGTCCAGGCATGTGACGGCCGTTGCGGCCAGCCCCGCGGTCAGCATGGAGTTCTGCCCCATCAGCACGCTCACGAACACGGCGGGGGAGCCCACCACCGTTACCCACGCACGGTGGTGGGGTAGAACGCGATCACCCAGCAGGCCCAGCGTCGCCTTGACGTAGAACACACCGGTGGCCAGCATGAACAGCAGATAGCTTGCCCAGAACGGCAGCAGCGCCAGCGGCAGTACGACCAGCAGGAAGGTCGGCGGATACAGCCAGGGCAGGAGCCGATCGCTACCTGAGGCCAATGTGCCGAATTGATGGATGACTGCCATCATCCGATCTAGGTTGTACGCCTGCAGGGCGCTGTCGTGCAGCGCGATGTACGAGGCGCTCCAGAACACGGAGAAATCCGACCCCACACCTGTAATGCGCTTATCGGTAAAACCATCACTAACCCAAGCACCCGCTGCGAAGATCACGAGGATGAGAAACAGCATGATTGTGCTGCCGATGCGCACGGTATGCGCATTGACCCAATAGCGTGTTGCCGCAGCCTCCGGTGGATTGGCGTGGTTGCCTGTGCGGAGCGTGTGCTCGTTCATTGCTGGCTCCATCCGATCCTAGTTGTTGATCACCGAGCGCAGGCCCGCCACGATCTGAATGCCTGCCGGCCCGAGCAGTACGACGTACAGCGCGGGAAAGAGGCAGAAGATCAGCGGGAAGAGAACCTTGGTGCCGATCTTGGCGGCACGCTCTTCGGCCAGCATCTGGCGCTTGGTGCGCAGCATGTCGGAGTGCACACGCAGGGACTCGGCCACACTGGTACCAAAGCGATCCGCCTGGATGAGCATGGCGACCAGCATCTCTACGTCATCCACGCCGGTACGCGCTGCGAAATTGCGGAGCGCCTTTTCGCGTGCCAGACCGGCACGCAGCTCCAGCGTCAGCAGCTCGTACTCTTCGGCCATGGCCGGGCGGGCGCTGCGCATGTCTTCCACGACGCGCAGCACGGCGGCATCCAGGCCCAGGCCCGCTTCCACGCACACCATGATGAGGTCCAGGCTGTCAGGAAATGCCTCGAAGATGTCGCGCTTGCGCCGTTTGATCTTGAGCGCCAGGACGACGTTGGGCAGGTAGAAGCCAAACAGCGCGCCACCGAGCAACGTGGCGAGGTAGGCGGTCTGGTGGCTGGCGTCAAAGCGATCGAAGAGTAATACCGATAGCGCAAGCGGAATGCCTGCGGCCAACGCGGTCTTGACGCCAAAGTAGATGGGGATCGCATCCGGCGAGCGCCACCCGGCATGCACGAAGCGGGCGCGTAGTGTCGAGTCCTCCCAGCCTTCCTTGGGCAACGAAGCGCGGGCCAGCGGCTTGGCCAGTTGCCCGATCCTGTGCACCCAGTCAGAGGGTGCCTGCTGCGGTAGGAAGCTGGGAGCCTCACGGTCGATCTGCCCAAGGCGTTGTTGCAGGATGCTCGGACGCAAGATGAACAGTGCCACCAGCACGGCGCCGAACACGACAAGGAATGTGCCGGCCAGCAATACAGTGTGCGCAATCTGCATGTTCGTTCGGGATGGGTTTCCCGCCTCCGGGTGACATTCCGTTCAGATATGGATGCGGATGATCTGCCGAATCCACAGCATGCCGAGGCACGTCATGGTGATGGCGAACCACAGCAAGCGCAGGCCTGAATCCGTGGTCCACAGCGTCGAGATCAGATCGGGGCTGAGCAGGTAGATGACCACGCCCATTACCGGCGGCAGCAAGACCAGGATCCAGCCGCCAAGCCGTCCTTCGGCTGACAGCACGCGCACCTTGTCCAACAGCTGCAGGCGCTTGCGGATGAGCGTGCCCACGTTGTCCAGGATCTCCGCCAAGTTCCCGCCTGACTCGCGCTGGATCAGGATGGCGATGACGAGGTAACGCAGGTCATCGACCGGCACGCGATCGGTCAACCCGGCAAACGCGTCGTTCATGGAAACGCCAAAGTTGATCTGGTTGAAGACGATGGCCAGCTCCGCGCCGATGGGCGCCGGCAGTTCATCACCGGCCATCTCCAGCGCGGCCGGCAGGGAGTGGCCCGCGCGCAGCGCACGGCCAATGAGGTCGGTGGCTTCAGGCAGTTGGGCTTCAAGCTTGAGCAGGCGCCGCGTACGACGATGCCTCACATAGAGCACGGGCAGGGCTGCGCCCGCCAGCACGAACACGAGCAGCGTCAGCGCCGGAGGATTGAACAGCGAGCACAGGATGGCGATGACTGCAGGCACGATCAGCGTCCAGGTCAGGAGTCGCCCCACTGACCAGTCCAGCCCCGACTGCAGCAACATCAGGTCCAGCGTCTGGATGCGTGGTAGCCGGCCGAGCAGAGCGGCCATGTCGGGCGATTCGCTGAGCACGCGCTGCTTGAGGATGCTGTCGCTGCCTCCGTGACTGACGCTGCTGATCAAGGCCAACTTCAAGCGTTGGCTCAGGCGCCGCGCGGCCTGGCTGTGGCGGCTATCCCACCACAGGTAGACGGCGGAGATACCTAGCAGCATGGCAACGAACACCGACACCGCAAAGCCGATCACCATGGGTTCCATGTCGGTACTCCTCAAATTTCATGCAGCACGGACGGGTCGTACAGTGTCTCGGGCAGGGCGATGCCGAACATGTGCAGACGTTCCGAAAACTTGGGGCGTACGCCCGTGGCGCAGAAGTGGCCGCGGATATGGCCGTCGCGGTCCACGCCCTTTCGGCGGAAGGTGAAAATCTCCTGCATGTTCACCACCTCGCCTTCCATGCCGGTGATTTCCTGCACGCTCATGAGCTTGCGAAAACCATCGGTCAGGCGGGAGACCTGCAGCACCACCGTCAGCGCCGAGGTGATCTGCTGGCGCATCGTGCGCGGCGGCAGTTGCAGGCCAGCCATGCTGATCATGTTTTCCAGTCGGGTCAGCGCATCGCGCGGTGTGTTGGCGTGAATGGTGGCGAGCGACCCTTCGTGGCCGGTGTTCATCGCGTGCAGCATGTCGAGCGCTTCAGCGCCGCGTACTTCGCCCAGGATGATGCGGTCGGGGCGCATGCGCAGGGCATTCTTGACCAGCGAGCGCTGCGTGATCTCGCCGCGGCCCTCGATGTTGGCGGGGCGTGTTTCCAGGCGCAGCACGTGGTTCTGGCGCAGTTGCAGCTCGGCCGCGTCTTCAATGGTGACGATGCGCTCGTCGGCCGGAATGTAGCCCGACAGGATGTTCAACAGCGTGGTCTTGCCGCTGCCCGTGCCACCCGAGATCAGGATGTTGAGTTTGGCTTTGACCATGGCATCCAGCAGCTGCGCCATGGCGGGTGTGAGCGTGTTGAAACCCACCAGGTCGTCAATGGTGAGGGGGTTCACCGAGAAACGCCGGATCGATAACAGCGGCCCATCAATGGCAGAGGGCGGAATGATGGCGTTGATGCGCGAGCCATCGGGCAGGCGCGCATCCACCATCGGGCTGGATTCATCAATGCGGCGGCCAACCCGCGATACCATTTTTTCGATCACGCGCATCAGGTGTGCATCGTCGTGGAAGGTCACGCTGGTCAACTCCAGCTTGCCGCGACGCTCCACATACACATGCTTGTGCGTGTTGACGAGGATGTCGGAGACGGTGGGGTCGGCCAGCAAGCTTTCCAGCGGGCCATAACCAAGCATCTCGTCCTGTACGTCGTTCACCAGACGGCGGCGCTCCACCTCGTTGAGCTGATGCTTACCTTCGTCAACGATGCGCTCAACCAGCAGCGCCAGCTCGCGCTTGATCTGGTCAGGTGTGAGCTGCTGCAAGCGGCCCAGCTCCACGCGGTCAATGATGATCTGGTGAACGTCCATTGCCACCTGTTGATAGGCCGGGCTGAGCGGAGCGCCCGAGCCGTTGGCCTGCGCGACACGTTGCGGCAGGGCTTCACCGGCTT
>RepKanNP_Acetate_BrdU_F21BDRAFT_1000119_pt1 | contig 41450 bp, 40 predicted proteins | sample RepKananBrdUF21B_FD_10624 | JGI IMG/M metagenome (IMG submission 10624)
GGTGGCGGCCAGCGTCTCGGTGGTCGCCACGCGGATGGTGCCGGCAAGCTGCTCGTCCGTGCCGGCGATGCGGCGTTCGATGGTGTGCGCGGCCTGTTCCATGGCTTCGGCCGGGCCGATCAGCGCTTCACCGGCAGGGGTGAGCACCAGCGCGGTCGATGTCCGCAGGAACAGCTTGGCCGATAACTCGTCCTCCAGCGCGGCAACGCGGCGGCCGACCGTGGCCTGATCCACAGCCAGGCGCTGCGCCGCGCCGCGCAGCGTGCCCGTGCGCGCTACGGCCAGAAAGATGCGGGCGTTGTCCCAGTTCACGTTTGGCTCCGGATGACGATTGGCGGGTGATGCATTTTTGCTGTGCTGCAATGCAAAAACGCTGCTTTTTTGCATGCTCGGTCAAGCCTACACTGGGTCGCATGACACTGCCAAACGGTTCCCTCATGTCGTCCTGCAACACCATTCCTGTCGTATCGCCCGCTGCTGATCTCAGCCGCTGGCGCCGCAACGCCACGCTGGCCATCCTGACCTCGGGGGTGTTCATGGCGGTGCTGGATACCACCGTCGTCAACGTGGCGCTGATCGCCATGCGCGACAGCCTGCACAGCAGCGTCGCCGAGCTCGCCTGGATCGTCGATGCCTACACGCTGGCCTTCGCTGCCTTCATCCTCACCGGTGGTTTGCTGAGCGACCGCATCGGCGCGCGCACCGTCTTCATGGCGGGGATGGCCGTGTTCATCGTGGCCTCGGCCGGGTGCGGGCTGGCGCCTTCAGTTGTCACGCTGATTGCCGCGCGCATTCTGCAAGGCGTGGGCGCGGCGATGTTCCTGCCGAGTTCGCTGTCGCTCATCCGCAGTACGTTTGAAGACCCGCGCGAGCGCGCCTGGGCGATCGGCCTGTGGGGCGCCATCGTGGCAACGGCTGCTGCCGTGGGCCCGGCGCTGGGCGGCATCCTGGTCGACACGTACGGCTGGCGCAGCGCCTTCCTCATCAACGTGCCGTTGGGCGTGGTGGGCATGCTGGGCACATGGGTGATCGTGCGTCACGTGCAGCCGGCACGCGCCCGGCCGTTCGACTGGGCGGGGCAGGTGACCAGTGCAGTGATGCTCGCTGCGCTGTGCTTTGCGGCGATTGAATGGCCGGTGCGCGGCGCACAGTCGCCGTGGGTGTGGGGTGCAGCGTTGCTGATGGTGGTGGCTGGTGCGCTGTTCGTGATGGCCGAGCGCCGGGCGCCTGCACCGCTGGTGCCGTTGTCATGGCTCGCGCATCGCACGCTGGGCGCGGTCAACGGCGTAGGTTTCCTGCTGAACTTCGGCTATTACGGTGCGCTGTTCGCGTTGAGCCTGCATCTACAGAACGTTGAACACCTGAGCGCACGCCAGACCGGTCTGGTCATGCTGCCAATGGCCGTGAGCCTGTCGGCAGGCAACATCTTCGCGGGCAAGCTGATGGCGCGCTTCTCCACGCCCACCATGATGCTGAGCGGCCTGACGATCGGTGCCGTCGGTTTGCTGGCAACGTCGGCCGCGCTGACTGCGCATGCGCCGCTTTGGCTGATCAGTGTGGTGATGATGGCGTACGGCGGTGGTACCGCGCTGGCCATCGCGCCCATGACGTCCACCATCCTCTCGGCGGCACCCGGCGAGCTGGCCGGCACGGCGTCGGGCTTGCTCAACGCCGCCCGGCAGACCGGCAGTCTGCTGGGCGTGGCAGCGGCAGGCGCGGTCGTCACGGTGGTCCCCGATCTGATGCGCGCCTCGCCAACGGTGTTCGGACTGATGACGCTGTCCTACGCCGGTGCGATGGCGATGGCCTGGATCAGCCGTCGCCCCGCCGCCACCGCGCTGGCTGTGTAATCAACCGCTCGCCTTTAACCGCTATTGCGCAGCCCCGCCGCAATCCCGTTGATCGACAGGTGGATGCCGCGCCGCACGCGCGCATCGTCGCTGCCGGCCTTGCCCGAACGGAAACGCTTGAGCAGTTCCACCTGCAAGTGGTTCAGCGGGTCGAGGTACGGGAAGCGGTTCTTGATCGAGCGCGCCAGCAACGGGTTGTCGGCCAACCGCTCCGATTGCCCCGTGATGCTCGCCAACACCTGCTCGGTGAGCGTGAACTCAGCCGAGATGCGCGAGAACACCGCCTTGCGCAGCTTGCGGTCGTCGCACAGCTGCGCGTAGCGCGAAGCCACGTTCAGGTCGGCCTTGGACAGCACCATGTCCATGTTCGACAGCAGGTTCGCAAAGAACGGCCACTGCTTGTGCATACGCTTGAGTGTGGCCAGGCGTGCGGCGCGGGCCTTCTCGCTGCCGGCGTCATCCAGCCACTGCTGCACCGCGCTGCCGAAGCCGAACCAGCCCGGCAGCAGCAGGCGGCACTGGCCCCACGAGAAGCCCCACGGAATCGCGCGCAGGTCTTCGATCTTGCGGTGCTTCTTGTCCATCAGCTTGCGTGACGCGGGGCGCGAACCGAGGTTCAGGTCCGCAATCTCGGTGATGGGCGTGGTGGCGAAGAAGTAGTCCTTGAAGCCCGGGGTTTCGTAGACGAGGTTGCGGTACGCAGCAAACGCGTTGTCCGACAGCGCCTGCATGGCCGCTTCAAATTCTTCGAGACCTTTCGGGCGGTTACGCGTGGGCAGCAGCGTGGCTTCCAGCGTGGCCGCGACGATGGTCTCCAGGTTGCGCCGGCCGATCTCGGGGTTGGCGAACTTGCTGGAGATGATCTCGCCCTGTTCGGTCAGGCGGATCTGCCCGTTCACCGTGCCCGGCGGCTGCGACAGGATGGCCTGGTAGGTCGGGCCGCCGCCACGGCCCACCGTGCCGCCGCGGCCGTGGAACAGGCGCAGGTGCACACCCTTGCGCTCGAACAGTTCCACCAGCGCCAGCTCGGCCTTGTACAGCTCCCAGTTGGAGGTGAGGAAGCCGCCGTCCTTGTTGGAGTCCGAATAGCCGAGCATGACTTCCTGCTCGTTGCCCTGCGCTGCCAGCACAGCGTCAAAGCCCGGCAGGGCGAGCAGGTCGCCCATGATTTCGGGGGCGTTGCGCAAGTCTTCGATGGTCTCGAACAGCGGGATCACCATCACGTCCAGCCCGGCACCAGCGCCGTTGGCGTTCGCGCGGAACATGCCGGCTTCCTTCTGCAGCAGCATCACTTCCAGCAGGTCCGACAGCGTCTCGGTGTGCGAGATGATGTAGTTGCGCACGATGCGGTTGCCGTAGCGGGCACGCACCTCGCGCGCGGCGCGGAAGATGTCGATTTCCGACGTGGTCTGCTCGCTGTACGTGTGGAATGGCAGTGTCAGCAGACGCGGCTGTTGCAGCTCGCGCAGCAGCAGCGTGCGCTTGTCGGCTTCCGACAGTGCCGCGTACGCGCCTTCCACGCCGGCCACCTTCAGCAATTCGGCGACGGTCGCTTCGTGCACATCCGACACTTGCCGCAAGTCGATCGACGACAAGTGGAAGCCGAACACATCAATCGCGCGCGCCAGCGAGGCCAGCCGTGCATCGGCGAGCGCCTCGCCGTGGTGTGCCGCCAGCGAATCGATGACGGTCTGGATGTCGGCGCGCAGTTCTTCTGCGTTGTTGTAGGCCGGGGCGGGGCCGACGGCGTGGCGGCCGGCATCTTCGCCGGTCAGCTCGCGGCAAGTCGCGGCCAGGCGCGCATACACGCCGATGAGCGCACGGCGGTACGGCTCGTCCGCACGATGCTCAGAGCGATCGGGCGACTGTTCGGCCAGCGCCAGCAGTTCGGCGCTCACGTCCACCTGCGACGTGGACATCGACAGCTCGGCGCCCAGCGCATGGATCTCTTCCAGGTACCACGCGAGGATCACGCTCGCCTGCTTTTGCGCGGCGTCACGCAACGTCTCTGCGGTGACAAAGGGGTTGCCGTCGCGGTCGCCGCCGATCCAGGAGCCCATCTGGAAGAAGGCGGGCAGCGGTGTCGGCTCGCCACGTGCGCCACGGCGCGGGAACACGCTGGCCACGTCCTCTTCCAGTTCGCGGTACAGCGCGGGAATCTCGCGCAGAAAGGTGGTCTGGTAGTACGACAGCGCGTTTTCGATCTCGTCGGCCACCATCAGGCGCGTGGTGCGCAGCATGCGCGTCTGCCAGAGCTTGGTCACGTGGGCGCGCAGCGTGGTCGTATTGCGCTCGCGCTCGCGCGTGGTGAGCGGCGTGTCGCGTTCGGCCAGCAGGCGTGCGATTTCACGCTGCGCATCCAGAATGCTCTTGCGCTGCACCTCGGTCGGGTGCGCGGTCAACACCGGCACGATCAGCGCCTTGTCGAAGAAGCGGCGCAGCGCCTCCCCAGAGACACCCTCATCGGCCACCGACAACAGCGCGCGCATCATGCTGCCCGGCTGCGGCGGGGAGCCCGCCAGCGCGTGCACGCGGCGGCGGCGGTTGTGGTGCTGGTCTTCGGCAATGTTGGCCAGGTGCGAGAAGTAGCTGAACGCGCGCACCACCGAATTGGTCTGCTCACGCGAGAGCGCCTTGAGCAGCCGGTCGAGTTCCTGCTCAGCCTGGCGGTCGCCGTCGCGGCGGAAGCGCACGGCGGTCTGGCGGATGGTCTCCACGGTTTCGAAGGCGGCGCCGCCTTCCTGTTCACGCAGCACGTCGCCCAGCAGGCGGCCCAAGAAGCGAATGTCCTCTTTCAGCGGCTGATCTTTGGCAGCAGTGCTTCCCGATGAGCGGCGTGAGGTTGGACCGAGTGATGCACCGTTGACCTCGTCCGCGCCATTGGGCTTGGGCGTGGTCTTGGCAGCGGGTTTGCTGGCGGGCTTTGCCGCGGCCTTGGCGATCTTGCTGGTCTTGGGCGGCACGGCGGAAGCCTTGCGGGCGGGGGTCGCGCGCGAGGAAGCGCGGCGCGCGGCGGGCTGCGTCATTGATGTCTCCTAGGTCGGGTGGGTAAGGTGCCTGAAGGGCCCTCTTTTCTGCATCATTTCAACGTGATAGTCGGCCTGTGGCGAAAAAGCTGCGTGCTACCATTGCCGCATGTCTTCTAACGCCCGCCCGACTCCCGTCGAATCCCAGCTTGCAACGACTCCTGCAGCCCAGGCGCCGACCAAGCTGGTCATCGCCTCGCGCGAAAGCCGGCTTGCACTTTGGCAAGCCGAACACGTGCGTGCTGCATTGCAAAAATACTATCCCGCGTGCGACGTGTCCATCCTCGGCATGACCACACGCGGCGACCAGATTCTCGATCGCTCCCTCGCCAAGGTGGGGGGCAAAGGTTTGTTCGTGAAGGAACTGGAAGTCGCGCTGGCCGAGGGACGTGCCGATCTGGCCGTCCATTCGCTCAAGGATGTGCCGATGGAGTTGCCGGAGGGCTTTGCGCTGTCGGCCATTCTCGAACGCGAAGACCCGCGCGACGCCTTTGTCTCCAACGACTACGCCGATCTGGCCGCGCTGCCGGCCGGTGCCGTGGTGGGCACCTCCAGCCTGCGTCGCGAGGCCTCGCTGCGGGCGCGTTTCCCGCATCTGGTCATCCAGCCGTTGCGTGGCAATTTGGACACGCGTCTGGGCAAGCTCGACCGTGGTGACTACGCCGCCATCATCCTGGCTGCCGCCGGGCTCAAGCGCCTGGGGCTGGCCGAGCGCATCCGTTCGACTATCGCACTGGAAGAATCGCTGCCGGCCGCGGGGCAGGGCGCGTTGGGCATCGAGATTCGCGCCGATCGTGCCGATGTGCAGGCCGCGCTTGCGCCGCTGCATGACATGCGCTCTGCGCTAGCCGTGACCGCGGAGCGCGCCGTGTCCCGCATCCTGGGCGGCTCGTGCCAGGTACCGCTGGCGTCGTTTGCACAGTGGTCTGAGGCCGGCACGCTGCGTTTGCGTGCCTTTGTTGCCTCGCAAGACGGCACTCGCAAGCTTGCCGCAGATGGCGAAGCCACGCCGTCCACGCTGGCCGAGGCCGATGCGCTTGGCGTGCAGGTCGCCCAGCAGATGCTGAACGGCGGCGCGCGTGAGATTCTCGCCATGCTGGGCGCCGACGCCCCGCCCGCTACCTAACCTCCACGGCTCGCCATGGACGATCGCTTGCCACCCTCATCCAGCGTGCCACCTGTCGCCAGTTCGGTTGCCAACGCGGCCACCGAATCGGCCACCACTGTGCCTGTGGTGGTGGTGACGCGTCCACGCGCGCAGGCACCCATGCTGGTGACGGCGTTGGAACGCCACGGCTTGCGCACGCACCAGTTCCCGCTGCTCGACATCGCGCCGACACCGAATCTCGATGATCTGCGCGCCGCGCTGGGCGATCCGTCGCGCTATGCGCTGGTCGTGTTTGTCAGTCCGAATGCCGTACAGCAGGCGTTTGCCGCCATGCCGGAAGGGTTCCGCTGGCCGCAGGAAGTGCCGGTGGCGGTGGTGGGCCCCGCGAGTGCGCAGGCCCTGGCCACGCACGGTGTCGCGCCACCCGCGCATCGCGTGATCCGACCCGACACCCACGCCGACGACGCACGCCAGGATTCCGAAGCCCTGTATGCGCGGCTGGATGTGCCATCGCTGGCTGGCCGCGAGGTGCTGATCGTGCGCGGCAACGGCGGCCGAGAATGGCTGGCAGATCAACTGCGCGAGGCTGGCGTCTCGGTGCGCACGGTGGAGGCTTACCGCCGCAGCGTGCCTGTGCCCGACGCCGCCGCCTGGGCTGCGCTGCGCGCCGTGCTTGCCGCCCGCCATGCCTGGACGCTCACCAGTTCCGAGGCCGTACGCAATCTCGACGATCTGGCGCGCGCCAACCTGACACCCGCCGAAGTCCATACGCTGCACGGTGCGCCGTGCTTTGCGCCGCATGCGCGCATCGTTGAACAGGCTGAGTCGCTAGGCTTTCGCGATGTGAAGCTCACTGGTGCCGGCGACGACCGCCTGCTTGCTGGTGTCCTGGCCTGGGCCGGCCCGGTGCCTGCGCCCGTACCGACACCGCCCGCCTCAGCACCTGCTGAATCGAATACTTCTCCTTCTTCTCCCACTGTGACGCAGACTTCCGCTCCCTCGTCCGCTCCCGCCGCGAAGCCCGCGGCCGCCCAGCCGAGTCCGGCGCCCGCACCCGCATCGTTCGCGCCCACCATGACCGTCAACCATGCACCGCGACGCGGCGGCTGGCTGATCTGGACCGTGCTGGCCGTAGTCGTAGTTGCAGTGGCTGCGCTGCAGGTGCGCAACGAGCGCCTGGCCCGTGAGATCCGCCAGCGCGGACAGCAGAACGAAGCACTGGCGCAAGAGATGCGCGTGCTTTCCAGCGCAGACCGGGACGCGGTTGGCCAGTTGCAGCAGAAGTTCGGCGCGCTGGATGCCCGCACGACGGAAACCCGCGACCGCCAGGGCGCGTTGGAGCAGGCCAGCCAAGATCTACTGCGCAACCGCGACGATTGGCAGCGATCCGAGATCGAGCGCTCGATTGAAGTCGCTGCCGAGCAACTTCAGCTCACCGGCAACGTGAGCGGTGCGCTGGCTGCGCTGCAGACTGTCGACGCCCGTCTGGCATCGCTCAACAAGCCGCAGTTCAACGCCGTGCGCCGTGCCGTGGCACGCGATATCGCCAAGCTCAAGGCGATGCCGTCGATCGACCTGAGTGGCGCGGCCATCCGCCTGGACGATGCGATCAACGCGGTCGATACATTGCCGCTGGTGTCGTCGGCCCAGCCGCTGGATGCGGAGCAGGCTGCGCAGGTACCGAAGGCGCGCTCGGCGAAGAATGCCAAGGCCGCAGCGGCGGCATCGGCACCGGCGCCAGCAGCATCGACGCAAGCCGGCACCGGATGGTCGGCCGGCGTGCGTGCTTGGTGGGGTCGTTTGTGGAGCGGCGTGCGTGATGAGCTGGGCCAGATCGTGCAGGTGCGCCGCGTGGATCAGACCGAGGCGCTGCTGCTGTCGTCGGACCAGGCGTGGTTCCTGCGCGAAAACCTCAAGCTGCGCCTGATGAACGCGCGTCTGGCCTTGCTCTCGCGCAACGATGCTGTGTTCCGCGCCGATCTGGGCCGCGCCGACACGCTGCTCGCGCGCTACTTCGACACGCAATCGCAGCGTGTGACCGCGGTGCAGAACCTGCTGGCGCAGGTGCGCGCGACGGTCGGCACGCTGGAGGTGCCGACGCTGGCCGACAGCCTTGCCGCTGCGCGCGGTCAGGGCAAGGAGTGAGCATGCGCTGGGTATTCTGGATTGCGCTGCTGTTTGCCGCCGCCGTTGGGCTGGCGCTGTTTACCGAACTCAATCTGAGCAATGTTGTGCTGTTCTACCCGCCGTACCGGGTGGAGATGTCGCTCAACTTTGTGCTGGCCGCGTTGCTGGTGACGTTTGTCGTGCTGCATCTGGTGATGCGGTTGTTCCACCATGTGGCGGGTATGCCGGCGCGTGCTGCTGCGTATCGTGAACGCAACCGTATCCTGAAGGCTTCCGCTGCGTTGCGCGAGGCAATGGAAAGCCTGTTTGCGGGCCGCTTTGGCCACGCCGAGCGCCAGGCGCGCGAAGCCCAGGCCTGGGAGGCACAGCGCGAAACTGCGGCACTGATCGGTGCACGCGCTGCCCACCGCATGCAGGAAACCGAGCGCCGCGATGCGTGGATGGCCGAGGTGAAGTCGCCGGATCGCGAACAGGCCAAGCTCGTATCGATGGCGGAACTGCTGGTCGATGCACGCGACGCGGAGGGCGCGCTGGAGAGGATCGCGCAACTGCAATCGCAGGGGGCGCGGCAGATTCAAGCGCAGCGGATTGCGCTGCGTGCGCATCAGCATCTGAAGAACTGGAATGAGGTGCTGCGCCTGACGCGCGCGCTGGAAAAGCGCAATGCCATCCACACCGTGCTGGCCGCGCGCCTCAAGCAGATGGCGTGCGAGACGCTGCTGACCGAACGACGCCACGACGCCGACGCACTCAACACCTTCTGGCGTGAACTGACTGCGGAGGAGCGCCGCTCGCCGCGCATCGCCTCGCTGGCCGCACTGTACTTCGCGCAGCTGGACCGTACCGATGACGCCAAGCGCATCGTCGAAGAAGGCCTGAAAGCGCATTGGGATGGCCGCCTGATCCGCCGCTATGCGGATTGTGCGGTGCCCGGCAAGGCGCTGCCGCTGATCCAGCAAGCCGAGAAATGGCTCGCCCAGCATCCGGTGGATGCGGACCTGTTCTACACGCTCGGCATGCTCTGCTTCAAGGAGCAGCTCTGGGGCAAGGCGCAGTCGAGCCTGGAGTCGGCGCTGAAGTATGCAGATGCCGATCACCACGGCAACCTGCGTGCCCATGCGCACTTGGTGCTCGCGCAGATGTACGAGCAAACTGAGCGGCCGGAAGAGGCCCAGCGCCACTACCGGCAGAGCGCATTGCTTGCCGTGAAATGAACAAGGCCGGGAGATCCCGGCCTTTTCTTTGTTGCCTGGGTTTCGTGATGCGGGTGATGCCTACTTGTTCACCTTCGATGCCGGCACCGACAGCGTGAGGATCGCCCCCAGCACCATCGACGCAGCCAGCATGTACATGCCGGAATCGGTGCTCTTGGTGGCGTCTTTCAGCCAGCCCACGGCGTAGGGGCTAATGAAGCCCGCCAGGTTGCCCAGCGAGTTGATGAGCGCAATGCCCGCCGCTGCGCCCGTACCGGCCAGAAACGCGGTCGGCAGGCTCCAGAACAGCGGCAGCGTGGTCAGGATGCCCATGGTGCCGAGCGTGAGCGCAGCCATCGCCAGCGTGGTGTTGGTGTGCCAGACGGCAGAGAGCACCAGCCCAATCGCGCCCGCCACGGCCGGAATGGCGATATGCCAGCGGCGTTCGCGCGTGCGGTCTGCGCTGCGGGCGACCAGGATCATGGCGATGACGGCCGCGCCATACGGAATCGCCGTCAGCAGGCCCACCGAGAACGGATCGGCTACACCGGTCTGCTTGATCAGCGTCGGCAGCCAGAAGCTCACGCCATACAAGCCCATCACGAAGGTGAAGTAGATCCCGCTCATCAGCCACATACGCGGGCTGGACAGGACCGTGCCGATAGGCGGGTCTTCTTTCTCCGCGTCTTCTGCGGCGATGTTGCGGGTGAGCAGGGCCTTTTCATCAGCGGTCAGCCACTTGGCGTGGCTGATGCGGTCATCGAGGTAGAGCAGCACGACGACGCCGACGATGACCGACGGAATGCCTTCGATCAAGAACATCCACTGCCAGCCGGCCAGGCCGTACTTGCCTGCAAAGGCGGTCATCGCCCAGCCCGACAGCGGCCCGCCGATCACCCCTGAGAGCGCCACCGCCGTCATGAAGAACGTGGTGGTGCGCCCGCGTCGCTGCGCCGGATACCAATAGGTGAGGTACAGGATGATGCCCGGGAAGAAACCGGCCTCGGCCAGCCCCAGCAGGAAGCGCATCACGTAGAACATGGCCGGCGTGGTCACGAACATCATGGCCGCCGAGATGAGGCCCCACGAGATCATGATCCGCGCGATCCACATGCGTGCCCCCACGCGATGCAGGATCACATTGCTCGGCACCTCGAAGAGGAAGTAGCCGATGAAGAAGATGCCCGCGCCCAGCCCGTAGATGGTCTCGCTGAACTTCAGGTCGTTGAGCATCTGCAGCTTGGCAAAGCCGACATTCACGCGGTCGAGATACGCGACCACGTAGCACAGCAGCAGAAACGGAACCAGGCGCCACGTCACCTTGCGGTAGGTGGCTTCTTCGAAATCACTTGCAGATTGCGACAGGGTGCTTGCGCTACCCAGCGGTGGAGTGGTGAGGGCCATCGGGTCTCCTGAGTTGTTATGAGTTCAGGCCGATTGCTCCTCGTCACCAACATCGGCCCGGAAAACCGCCACCGCATTCTGCGCCTTCTCGCGTGGCCCTGCCAAGCTGCCCTGCTGCAGGGTTCGCAGTGACGACTATACGCAGCGCCCGCCGTCCACCTCCAGGCACGTGCCGGTGATGAACTCCGCCTCATCCGAGGCCAGGTACAAGCAGGCATTGGCCACATCCTGCGGCGTGGACAGCCGCCCCATCGGAATCGTCGCCAGAAAGCGCGCACGATTCTCGGGCGTGTCGGGCATGCCCATGAACTGCTCGATCAGGCCCGTGGCGCCCATCACCGGGTTCACGCAGTTCACGCGGATCTTGTCCGGGCCCAGCTCGGCTGCCATCGCTTTGCTGGCCGTGATGACAGCACCCTTGCTGGCGTTGTACCAAACGAGTCCCGGCCGCGGCCGGATGCCCGCCGTGGACGCCACGTTGACGAACACACCGCCGCCGCGCTCGCGGAAGTGCGGCACCATGTGGCGCGCTGTCCAGTAGATGCTCTTCACGTTGACCGCCATCACACGGTCGAATTCGTCTTCGGTGATCTGCAGCAGCGGCTTGTTCTTGTGCGTGGTCCCGGCGTTGTTCACGACGATGTGCAGATCGCCATAACGCGCGAGCGTCGCGCCCAGCAGCTTGGCGACCGAATCACCGTCCGACACGTCGGCATGCACGAAATGCGCATCGCCGCCGGCCACGCGGATGGCATCGGCTACGCGCTCGCCGGCCTCGGTGTTCAAGTCATTGACGATGACGCGTGCGCCTTCACGGGCAAAGGTGTTGGCGATGCCTTCGCCAAAGCCCGAGCCGGCACCTGTGACGATGGCGATCTTGCCGGCAAGCCGCATGGTGTCTCCTCGTGGTGTTGTGTTGTTTGTGTTGTTTGTGTTGTTCTAGCCGTGCCGGATGGCGATGGTCTTCAAGGTGGTGAAACCATACAGCGCCTCGAAGCCTTTCTCGCGCCCGTGGCCCGACTGGCCCGTGCCGCCAAAAGGCAGCTCCACGCCGCCGCCTGCGCCGTAGTTGTTGATGAAGACCTGACCGGCTTTGAGCTTGCGGGCCAGGCGAAGCTGCCGCCCGCCGTCACGCGTCCACACACCGGCCACCAGCCCATACGGCGTGCCGTTGGCGAGCGTGAGCGCTTCCGCCTCGCTATCGAAGGGCAGGGCGGCCAGCAGCGGGCCGAACACCTCTTCCTGCGCAAGGCGGTGCGTGTGTGGGACGTCGCGCAACAGCATCGGCGCCTGGTAGTAGCCGGTCTCGGGCGCCTCCGGCACGACCTGCCCTTGCGCCATCACCGGAATGTTGGCGTGCTGGGCATCCGAGACGAAATCCCACACCCGTTGCTGCTGCTTCGGGTTGATCAGCGGGCCGCAATCCAGGTCCAGCGATGCGGGGCCGACCTTGATCGATTCGAATACCGTGGCCAGTTGATCGAGCACCGCCTCGTAGATGCTGCGCTCGATCAGCACACGGCTGCCGGCTGAGCACGTCTGCCCTGCGTTCTGGATGATGCCGTTGACCACGGCCGGGATCGCTGCCTCCAGATCCGCATCGGCAAACAGGATCTGCGGAGACTTGCCGCCCAGTTCCAGCGTGACGGGCACGTGGTTTTCAGCCGCCGCGCGCACGATGGCTTTGCCCGTTTCCGGCGACCCGGTAAACGACACATGATTGATGCCCGGATGCGCCGCCAGTGCTGCACCCGCCTCATGACCATAGCCCGTCACGACGTTGAGTGCGCCATCGGGCAACCCCGCCTCGGCAGCCAGTTCGGCCACGCGCAGGATCGACAGGCACGCATCTTCGGCCGGCTTGACCACGCAGGCGTTGCCCGCAGCCAAGGCGGCGCCCACGCTGCGCCCGAAGATCTGCATCGGGTAGTTCCAGGGGATGATGTGCGCCGTCACGCCATGCGGCTCGCGCACGGTCAGCACGGTGGTATCCGCCGGATAGGGGATGGTCTGGCCGTGCAGCTTGTCCGCCGCTCCGGCATAGAACTCGAAGTAGCGGGCGATGGCGCGGGCATCGGCGCGGGCCTGGCGCATGGGCTTGCCGGTGTCGCGGGCTTCCAGGCGGGCGAGCTCTTCTTCGTGATCGGCCAGGCGCAGGGCCACGCGCATGAGCAGCCGGCCGCGCTCGGCGGGGCTCAACTGGCCCCAGACGCCTTCAAAGGCACGCCGCGCGGCGTGCACGGCCACGGAGATGTCGGTGGCATTGCCGCGCGCGATCTCGGCAAACGGTTGACCGTCGGACGGGTCGAACACCTTGATGCGCATGCCCGAATCGGGCGACATCAAGCGGTTGGCGATGAAGTGCTGGGCGTGCATGGGGGGTTCCTGCAGAAGATCGGCAACGCGCGATTTTCGCACGGGTGCGCCAGGGTTGCCGGGCGTCAGGGGCTATAATGCCCGCCGACAGTTTTCGAGCCTTCTTTCAACCATTTGCGTCGCGTTTTTACGCACTTCGCGCATTCCGGAGCATTTCCATGAGCTTCAACAACGTCTCGCCGGGCAAGGACATCCCCAACGACTTCAACGTCATCATCGAGATTCCGGCGCAAAGCGACCCGGTCAAGTACGAAGCCGACAAGGAAACCGGCATGCTGCACGTGGACCGCTTCGTGGGCACCGGCATGCGCTATCCGGCCAACTACGGCTTCATCCCCCAGACGCTGTCGGGCGACGGTGACCCGGTGGACGTGCTGGTCGTCACGCCGTTCCCGCTGATCCACGGCTGCGTGGTGCGCTGCCGCGTGCTGGGCATGCTGAAGATGACGGACGAGTCCGGCGTGGATGCCAAGCTGGTCGCCGTGCCGGTCAACAAGCTGAGCCCCGCCACCGCGCACATGACGGACCTGTCCGACATCGGCCAGAACCTGCTGGACCAGATCAAGCACTTCTTCGAGCAGTACAAGGCGCTGGAAGCCGGCAAGTGGGTCAAGGTCGAAGGCTGGGGCGGCATTGAAGAAGCCCACAAGGAAATCGTTGACGGCGTCGCCAACTATAAGAAGTAAGACACCTGACGAATTTGCTGTACGCCTGAGCAGGAAAATCCCGGCATCCGTAAGGATGGCCGGGATTTTTTGTTTGGAGGGTCGAAATGACTGCAATGTCGCACTACCCACCAACCCGCATGGTGCAGCCATTTGTGGCGAGCGAATATCGCATCATGCATTCTCCGGGGTGTTTCTTCATGTAATGCATGAAGGGGCGACGCAATCCCGCTATACAGAGATTTAAGTAACGCTCATTTGCCCGTCGGAAACGGCGCCTCTAGACTCCCGGACAAGTTTGACTCCAACCCTTGGTACTGCGATGTTGAACAAGACCGTTGCCGTTCCCGTGCTTTCTCTCATGGCCATGATCGCCTTTACCGTGTGGGCGTTGCTTGCTGGCCCGGCCGATGCAGCGCATGCTGGCGAACGTGGTGTCGCGCCTGCTGGCGCCTTGCCGACTGCGGGTGCCTGCCCGGCGCAGTGCCCGGTCCCCGCACAGAAGCTGGCCGCACGCTAAGCTGTTTCGCGTCCGCCGTTGTGGCGGACGCCGTCTCTCGGGCCTTCGCGGTCCTTTCCCCGGTTGTTTACTCCGGACGCTGCCTGAACGGCGAGCGATCCGTCAGTTCGTCCAGATACGCTTCCATGCCGGCCGTCTCGCGGTCGAGGAACCGGCCTACGGCATCGGCAAAGCCCGGATGCGCGAGCCAATGCGCTGACAGCGTCGCCACCGGTTCAAAGCCGCGCGCCATCTTGTGCTCACCCTGAGCACCCCCCTCGAACGTGCGGATGCCGTGCTCGATGCAGTACGTCAGCGGCTGGTAGTACGCCGTCTCAAAGTGCAGGCAGGGGTGATGCTCGATCGCGCCCCAGTAGCGGCCGTACATGACCGACGCTTCCGGCCGTGCATCGACCACCAGCAGCGCGCTGGCGATGTCGTTGCCCGCGCGCGAGGCAATCACCAACAGCAGGTTTTCCGGCATCGACTGGCCGATCTGGCGGAAGAACTCCAGGTTCAGGTACGGCGAGGAGTGATGTTCGCGGTAGGTGGTGCGGTAGCAACGGTGGAAGAAGCGCCAGTCGGCATCGGTGGCCGCCGCGCCGGGGACGTGGCGGAAGGTGATGCCGGCGTCATGCACACGGCGGCGTTCGGCGCGGATGTTCTTGCGTTTCTTCTGCTCCAAGGCGGCAAGAAAATCGTCGAAGCTGCCGAAGCCCGCATTGCACCAGTGAAACTGCACCCCTTGCCGCAGCAACATGCCGGCGGCGCGCATCTGTTCGGCCTCATCCGTAGTCGGGAACAGCACGTGCAGCGAAGACAACTCACTTTGCTGCGCCACCGCCAATAGGGTGTCAAGCAGAGCGGCGCGCGCCGTAGCACCACGCGCCAGCAGACGTGCGCCCTGCACCGGCGTGAAGGGAATGGCGGACAACCACTTCGGGTAGTACTCCAGCCCGTGCTGCGCATACGCGTTGGCCCAGGCCCAGTCGAAGACGTACTCGCCATAGGAGTGGCCCTTCACGTACAGCGGCGCCGCCGCGGCCAGCGTTTCTCCTGTGTGCCCATCGTCGCCGTCTTCCCACAACGTCAGGTATTGCGGCGACCAGCCCGTGTCGGGCGATGCGCTGCCACTCTCGTGCAGGGCGTGCAGGAAGTCGTAGCGCAGGAAGGGCGTGGCCTCGGGCTGCTGGGCGAGCAGGGCGTCCCACGCGTCGCGGCCGATGTCGCGCAGATCGGTCACAAGCCGCATGCGATAATGCTGCGATCCGGCGCGGGTTTCGGGCTCGGGAACAAGGGGGCGGGAAGTCATGCCGCCGATTCTAATTCCAGCCCGGGGTGCTGCGCTTGCATCCCATATTGCCCCCATGACCGTCACTGTCGCTCTCGCCCAGATCAACTGCACCGTCGGCGATTTCGCCGGCAATGCTGCCCGCATCGTCGCCGCTGCGCGTGAGGCGCACCAGGCTGGTGCGCGCATTCTCCTCACGCCGGAGCTGTCGCTTACCGGCTATCCGCCCGAAGACCTGTTGCTGCGCCCGGCCTTTATCGACGCCAGCGCCCGCGCGCTCGATGCGTTGATCGCCGAGTTGGCGGCCTTCCCAGGCCTGCACGTGCTGATCGGGCACCCGCAGATCTCGCTGGAAGCCCCAGCGCCCGGCGTGCTGCCTAAACCGACCAATAGCGCCACCGTGGCTGTGGACGGCCGTGTGGTCGGCCGGTACAACAAGCTCGAATTGCCCAACAACGAAGTCTTCGACGAGAAGCGTTACTTCCAGCCCGGCACCGAACCCTTTGTGTTCGAGGTGGACGGCACGCGCTTCGGCATCATCATTTGCGAAGACGCTTGGTACCCCTCGGCCACCGCTTACGCGAAGGCTGCCGGCGCACAGGTGGTGTTGATTCCCAACGCCTCGCCGTATCACCTGGACAAGGAAGACCTGCGCGAACGCATCATCGGTGCGCGCGTGAAGGAGTCGGGCTTGCCGCATGTGTACGTGAACCTGGTTGGCGGCCAAGATGAGCTCGTGTTCGACGGTGGCTCGTTCGTGCTCGATGCCGAGGGCAAGGTGGTCGTGCAGATGGGCCAGTTTGTCGAGGGCGTCGGCACCGTGCAGTTCGCCGGCGGCAAGGCGCTGCCCGGCACGATCGTGCCGGAAGCCTCGCTGGAGGCGCAGGTGTACGAGGCGCTCAAGCTGGGTGTGCGGGATTACCTCGGCAAGAACGGTTTCCCGGGCGCGATTATCGGCCTGTCGGGTGGCGTGGATTCTGCGCTGGTGCTGGCGATTGCCGTCGATGCGCTGGGCGCCGATCGCGTGCGCGCGGTGATGATGCCCTCGCGCTACACGGCCGATATCTCGTGGGTGGATGCGCGCGACATGGCTGCCCGCCTGGGTGTGCAATACGACGAAATCCCCATCGCGCCCATGTTCGATGCGTTCAGGGGCGCACTGGCGGAAGAATTCCGTGGTCTGCCGGAAGATGCGACGGAGGAAAACATCCAGGCGCGCATCCGCGGCACGCTGCTGATGGCGCTGTCCAACAAGTCTGGCCGCATTGTGCTGACCACCGGCAACAAGAGCGAGATGGCGGTCGGCTACTGCACGCTGTACGGCGACATGGCCGGCGGTTTCGCTGTCATCAAGGACATCTTCAAGACGCTGGTCTATCGGCTGTGCCGCTACCGCAATACGCTGTCTGAGGTGATTCCGGAGCGCATCCTGACGCGTGCGCCGTCGGCAGAGCTGCGCGAGAACCAGACCGACCAGGACAGCCTGCCCGAGTACGACGCGCTCGACGCCATCGTGCAGCGCTACATGGAGCAGAACCAGCGCGTGAGCGACATCATCGCCGCTGGATTTGCCGAAGCCGACGTACAGAAGATCGTGCGCCTCATCAAGATCAACGAGTACAAGCGCCGTCAGGCGCCGGTGGGCGTGCGTGTGACGCAGCGCGCGTTTGGGCGCGATTGGCGGTACCCGATCACCTCGCGGTTCAAGGAATAAGCACCGAAGACCATGCTCGACTACTACGCCAAACGTGCCCCCGAATACGAGCGGATTTATACGAAGCCCGAGCGGCAGGGTGATTTGGCGTGGTTGAAGGCGCGCGTGCGTGACGTGACGCGTGGCGCGCGGGTGCTGGACGTGGCTTGTGGTACCGGTTTCTGGACCGAGGCGATGGCGGATGCGCGCAGCATTGTCGGCGCGGATTACAACGACACCGTGTTGCGCATCGCGCGCGGTAAGGGCATTGCCGGCGCGGCGTTCGTACGGGCCGACAACGATGCGCTGCCGTTCGCACCGGGCACGTTCGAGGTGATGACGGCAGGCTGCTGGTGGTCGCACGTGCCGTTGCAGCACCTGCGTCAGCACATCGAAGGGCTGCACCGCGTGCTCGGGCCCGGCGTGCGGGTGCTGTGGTTTGATAACCAGTATGTGTTTGGTTCCAGCACGCCCGTTGCCTACAACGACGAGCATGGCAACACGTGGCAGCGCCGGCCCTTAAGTGACGGCAGCGAGCACGATGTCCTGAAGAACTTTCCCGACGATCCGACGCTGCTGCAAACGGTGGCTGGCATCGCCCAGGATGTGCGCATTAACCGGCTCCAGTATTATTGGACGCTTGAATACCTCACCAACTAGTTAGCGAGACACCCATGAAACAGATCACCGCCATCATCAAGCCCTTCAAACTGGACGAAGTGCGCGAGTCGCTCGCCGACGTGGGGGTGACCGGGCTGACCGTCACCGAGGTCAAGGGTTTCGGCCGCCAGAAGGGCCACACCGAGCTGTATCGCGGTGCTGAGTATGTGGTCGACTTCCTGCCGAAGATCAAGATCGAGGTGGTGGTGGCCGACAACCAGGTCGAGAACGTGATCGACACCATCGTCAAGGCTGCCAAGACCGGCAAGATCGGCGACGGCAAGATCTTCGTGATGCCGGTGGAGCAGGTGATCCGCATCCGCACCGGCGAGAAGGACGAAGCCGCGGTCTAAGCGACCTGTCTGGCCGGCGTGCTCGCGCCGGCCGCTACCGATCAGCGCGGTAAGGTGATGTTCCAGCGCAGCGTCACCAGCCGCCCGATCACGATTGCCAGCGTGGCGATCACCACGGACACGCTCGGCAGCAAGTCCGTGAACGTCAGCCCGACGTAGAGGAAGCACCCGAGAAACGCGCAGGTCGCGTACGGGTGGTTATCCCGCAGCAGCATGGGCACTTCATTGCAGACCACATCGCGCAGCAGGCCACCAAAGGCCGCCGTGATCACGCCCATCATCACCGACACGAAGATCGGTACGCCCGCATCCAGCGCCAGTTGCGTGCCCAGCACGCCAAACAGGCCCATGCCAATGGCGTCTGCCACGATCAGCACGCGGTCGGACACAAGCTGGCTCACCAGCCGGATCACCCAGTTGGCGAACAGGCTCATGATGAACAGCGCGAGCAGGTAGTGCTCGTGCTCGACCCAGTAGAAAGGCCGGCGATCGAGCAATAGATCGCGCAGCGTGCCGCCGCCAAAGGCCGTCAGGAAGGCCACGATGAACGCGCCCACGGCATCGAGCCGGCGCCGCTTCGCCTCAGCCAGCCCCGAGATGGCGAATGAGAAGACCGCGAGGATCTCCATCCAGTGCATCACCAACTGCAGGCGAGTTACGTGCATGGGCGTGTTGTTCTTGTTATTGGGGGCGATGGGAAGATGAACGCGTCAGGAACCGTGCGGCTGGCGCAGGAGCACCAGTACAGCACCCGCACCGCCGGCCGTGTTGCGCGGCTCGACAAAGGCAATCACTTCTTCCTTCTGCACCAGCCACGAGCGCACCTTGCCCTTGAGTACGGGTGTCTTGTCGGGTGAGCCCAGGCCCTTGCCGTGGATCACGCGCACGCAGCGGATGCCGCGCTGCACGGCGCGTCGCAGGAAGGCGGCCAGCGCCTCGCGCGCTTCTTCGCGGCGCAGGCCGTGCAGGTCGATCTGGTCTTGCGTGGCCCACTCGCCGCGGCGCAGTTTCTTGAGCACGTCCTCGCCGATGCCGGGGCGGCGGTAGGAGAGCGTGTCGTCGGTCTCCAGCAGGTTGTCGACGTCGAATTCGTCCGACAGCGAGGCATCGAGCACGCGCTTGTCTTCCGCACGTGAATGCACGGGGTCGGGGGCAGGCGGATTGCGCGGATGCTCGACGCGCTTGTTCTGGCGCAGCGCGTTCACCTCGCCGACGTTGGCGCGGAACACGTTGGCCTCTTCTTCTGCCTTGCGCGCAGCGGCTTCGGCGCGCTGGCGTTCGGCCTCGCGTGCCTCGGTTTCGTGCTTGAGCTGTTCGCGCAGCTTGCCCAGGTCGGTCAGGCTGAGCTTGTTGGCGGGGGTAGGGGCGCGTTTCATGGCAGCAGGCGGGGCAAGCGAATCAGGGTGGAGCGTGCGTCGATTATACGAAGGCGCCGCGCATGACAAAACGGCCGATGGTGTCCCATCGGCCGCGTTGTTTGGACCCGGGAAACCCGGGGGCAGGAGACTTACTCCTGGCCTTCCAGGTAGCGCTGGGCGTCCAGCGCGGCCATGCAGCCCGTGCCGGCGCTGGTGATGGCCTGGCGGTAGATGTGGTCCTGCACGTCGCCGGCAGCAAACACGCCCTGGATGTTGGTGGCGGTGGCGTTGCCGGCCAGGCCGCTCTGCGTACGGATGTAGCCGGTCTCGTTCATTTCCAGCTGACCCTTGAAGAGATCGGTGTTCGGCTTGTGGCCGATGGCGATGAACACGCCTGCCACCTTGATCTCTTCGGTCTTGCCTTCGTTCTCGTGCGTGCCCTTCAGGCGGGCGCCCGTCACGCCCGAGTCATCACCCAGGATCTCGTCGAGCACCATGTTGGTCTTGATCTCGATCTTGCCCTTCTTCTCCTGCTCGTGCAGGCGGTCGATCAGGATCGGCTCGGCGCGGAACTTGTCGCGGCGGTGGATGAGCGTGACCTTGCTGGCGATGTTGGCCAGGTACAGCGCTTCTTCCACAGCGGTGTTGCCGCCGCCCACCACGGCCACTTCCTGGCCCTTGTAGAAGAAACCGTCGCAGGTGGCGCAGGCAGACACGCCGCGGCCGGCAAATTTCTCTTCCGACGGCAGGCCCAGGTATTGGGCCGAGGCGCCGGTGGAGATGATCAGTGCGTCGGCGGTGTATTCGCCCGAATCGCCAATCAGGCGGATCGGCTTTTCATTCAGGTGCGCGGTGTGGATGTGGTCGAACACGATCTCGGTGTTGAACCGCTCGGCGTGCTCCAGGAAGCGCTGCATCAGCTCGGGGCCTTGCAGGTGCTCCTTGTCGGCGGGCCAGTTTTCCACGTCGGTGGTGGTCATGAGCTGACCGCCCTGGGCCAGGCCGGTAACCAGCACCGGGTTCAGGTTGGCCCGGGCGGCGTAGATGGCGGCCGTGTAGCCAGCGGGGCCGGAGCCGAGGATCAGCACTTTTGCGTGTTTTGCCATGATGCGTTCCGTAGTTGCTTGGCGAGAGGGATGAAACTGTCGCCGTGCAGGGTAGGTGAGGCGAGGTAGATGGAGACAATGGGCGACATTATAAAGTGGCACCCCCTCGTCCGCCCGGTTGTAAATTCCAATGGCAGTGATAGGGGCGCGTTACAATCCTTGGCATCGTATTTGTGCTGTCTTTAAGCCGCGCGGGCTCGCCCAAGCGGCGCACCCGTCTCCCGCATGGCCCGAGCTTCCACCACTCCGACAACCCGTACCGACCCCGCCGCGCTGCCGTCCCGCATTGGGCGCCTGCTGGGCGAGGTCCGCTGGTTCCTGTTGCTGGCGGTGACCATCGCCTTCCTGATCATCCTGCTGTCATACAACCGGGCGGACCCCGGTTTCACCCACGCCAGCCAGGTCGACGAAATTCGCAACCTGGGCGGGCGCGTGGGGGCATGGCTAGCAGACCTGTTGTTGTTCGTGTTTGGTGCCTCCGCCTATTGGTGGGCATTGCTGCTGGTGCGCCGCGTCTGGCGTGGCTGGCGAGAGTTGATGTCGGATGAGCGCTTGCCACCGAATCGGGCAACTTCGGCCATGCCGCGCGTGGACGCCAGCGTCACCTGGATCGGCTTTGCGCTCATCCTGGCCTCCAGCATGGGGCTGGAGGCCATCCGCATGTACAGCATGCATATGAAGCTGCCGCGGGCGCCGGGCGGGGTGTTGGGCGACCTGATTGGCGGGGCGATGCAGCATTCGCTGGGCTTTACCGGCGGCACGCTGGTGCTGTTGCTGATGTTTACGGTGGGGCTGTCGCTGTTCTTCCATTTCTCGTGGCTGAACCTGGCTGAGCAGATCGGCGCGGGCGTCGAGATGCTGTTTGTCGGCTTCAAGACGCGCCGCGAGGACAAGCAGGACCGTGCCATCGGCGAAGCAGCCAAGGTCGAGCGCGAAGAGGTGGTCGAAACCCGCCGCGTGCGCATTGAAGAATCGCCGCCGGTGCAGATCGTGCGCCCGACAGCCGTGGTCAAGAGCGACCGCGTGGAGCGCGAGAAGCAGCAGCCGCTGTTTGTCGACATGCATGACTCGGACCTGCCGCCGCTGGCGCTGCTCGACCCAATTCCGACCGTCGTGGAAACCGTGAGTGCCGAGACGCTGGAATTCACCTCGCGCCTGATCGAGAAGAAGCTCAAGGATTTCGGCGTGGAAGTGCAGGTGGTGGCGGCCTATCCGGGCCCGGTCATCACGCGCTACGAAATCGAGCCGGCCACGGGCGTGAAGGGCAGTCAGATCGTCAATTTGGCGAAGGACTTGGCGCGCTCGCTGTCGCTGGTCTCCATCCGCGTGGTGGAGACGATTCCGGGCAAGAATTTCATGGGCCTGGAGCTGCCGAATCCGAAGCGTCAGGCGGTACGCCTGTCGGAGATTCTCGGTTCGCAGGTCTACAACGAGAGCGCCTCGCAGCTCACGATGGCGCTCGGCAAGGACATCGCCGGCAAGCCGGTGGTGGCCGATCTGGCCAAGATGCCGCACTGCATGGTGGCCGGTACAACGGGCTCGGGTAAGTCGGTCGGCATCAACGCGATGATCCTGTCGCTGCTGTACAAGGCCAAGGCCGATGCGGTGCGCCTGATCCTGATCGACCCGAAGATGCTGGAACTGAGCATCTACGAAGGCATTCCGCACCTGCTGTGCCCGGTGGTGACGGATATGCGCCAGGCCGGCCACGCCCTGAACTGGGCGGTGGGCGAGATGGAGCGCCGCTACAAGCTCATGAGCAAGATGGGCGTGCGCAACCTGGCCGGCTTCAACAAGAAGATCGAAGAAGCCGCCGCGCGCGAAGAGAAGATTCCCAACCCGTTCAGCCTGACGCCCGACGCGCCGGAGCCGCTCGACAAGCTGCCCATGATCGTCATCGTGATCGACGAGCTGGCCGACCTGATGATGGTGGTCGGCAAGAAGGTCGAAGAACTGATCGCACGGATTGCGCAGAAGGCGCGTGCCGCAGGTATCCATTTGGTGCTGGCGACGCAGCGTCCGTCGGTGGACGTGATCACCGGCCTGATCAAGGCCAACGTGCCGACGCGGATCGCCTTCCAGGTCAGCAGCAAGATCGACTCGCGCACGATCCTGGATCAGCAGGGTGCAGAAGCGCTGCTGGGCATGGGCGACATGCTTTACCTGGCGCCCGGTACCGGCCTGCCGGTGCGCGTGCACGGCGCTTTCGTGTCGGATGACGAAGTCCACCGCGTGGTGGACAACCTCAAATCGCAAGGCGAGCCGAACTACATCGAGGGCATTCTCGAAGGCGGCGTGGCTGATGGCGAGGGTGGCGGCGACGGCTTTGGCGGTGGTGCGGGCCTCGTTGGCGCTGGCGGCGGCGAAGCAGACCCGCTGTACGACCAGGCCGTCGACGTGGTGCTCAAGAACCGCCGCGCGTCGATCTCGCTGGTGCAGCGCCACCTGCGCATCGGCTACAACCGCGCCGCGCGCCTGCTCGAAGACATGGAAAAGGCGGGCCTCGTCTCTGCCATGTCTGGCAACGGCAACCGCGAAATTCTGGCGCCCAACCGTAACGGCAACGTCGTCGAAGAGGAATGACGCTGCGCGCATGTTGCGGTTACATCGCGTTACCGCATCGACGGAATGTTCGGGTGCGGCCGGCCACTAACAACAAGATCAACTGAAAACCGGGATTCCTATGTTTGTGTTGAAAGCACGTCACCTGATGGCCGCCGGGCTGGTATCGCTGGCGGCGTGGTCGGCCGGTGCCTATGCGGGCGCGGTCGAGCAGCTCAACGCCTTCGTGAGCAATGTCACCACCGCGCGCGGCGAATTCGTGCAGCGCCAGGTCAAGGGCGGCACCAATGGCAACCCGCTGCGCTTGGCGGGCACCTCCAGCGGTGATTTCTCTTTCTCGCGCCCGGGTCGCTTCGTCTGGCGCTATGTGAAGCCGTATGAGCAGCAATTGTCGGCCGACGGCCAGACGCTCTACATCTACGACAAGGACCTGAGCCAGGTGACCGAGCGCAAGCTTGATGCATCGCTCGGCTCCAGCCCGGCTGCCATCCTGTTCGGCAGCAATGACCTTGCCAAGAACTTCACGCTCAAGGAAGGCGGGACGAAGGACGGCATCGACTGGGTTGAACTCACGCCCAAAGCAAAGGACACGCAGTTCGAGCGCATCGCCATCGGTTTCCGCAGTGGTGAGCTGCAGGGAATGGAGCTGCGTGATGCCTTCGGGAACACCACACTGCTGACGTTCTCGAACATTCAGAAGAATCCACAACTGCCGGCCAACGCGTTCCGCTTCGTGCCGCCCAAGGGGGCTGACGTTATCAAGCAGTAACGCGTAGGGGCCGGTTTTCGATAGGGAGACCGACCATGCCTTTGCCGTCCGCCACATCGCTGCAGCGTGCAGCCGTTGTTGCCGCCACAGCGGTGGTGTTTGCGGGATGCGCCGCCACGGGTGCGTCCCGTTTTGACGTCGATTCGTTCCTGACCGCGCCCGACACGGTGCTGCCGGAGGTGCTGGTCAACAAGGATTTCCTGCGGGTCACGAAGCTATCGGATGCGGAGTGCGCCGCGTTGGTCAAGGGGCATGCCGCGCAGGTTGTCGCATTGCCCAATGCGCAAGACCCGCGTATTCCTGAGGCCGCCTTGCGTAAGCCGTTTGTGATTCAGCCACCGGGTAGCGAGAGCGTGTGGTTGCTGCTGCGCGAGGCAGACGGCACGCAGTCGTGCCACGGCCCGCTGCCCGCCAAGGAATTCATGGGACTGGCGCAGCGCGCGTCGAACTGAGCGCGCTGTCTGCCCACACGTCCATCCCTTATGCGTGTGCCGCCTTCATGTCCGCAATGAAGGCGGCCAGCAGATCGTTGCGCCGAGCGTCTCGGCGTACCACCATGTCGAACGGCACGTCGTAGCGCATCGCCTTCGGTGCAAGCGGGGCCAGCAGGCCCTGCGCCACATACGGTGCGGCAAAGTGCTCAGGCAGATAGCCGAGATGCCGACCTGACAGCACCAGCATCGCCACCGCTTCCATGTTGTCCGCCACCGCGGTCACCAGCCGCTCGGCCGGTGAGCCTGCCGCCTCGGGCAATGGATAGCTGCGCCACGCCCAGGCGTGGGTGAGCGTTTCTGCAGGTGACACGCCCCCAGCCCTGTTGAACAGCGGATGCCCACGTCCCACATACGCAAGCTGCGTCTCGTGAAAGACCGTCGTGTACTCCAGTGTCGGCATGCGATGCCAGAAATAGCCGATGGCCATGTGGATCTTGCTATCGAGCAGCAGCCCTTCCAGCTCGCCCGGCGGCCGCACCGACACCGTGAAATGCACCGATTCATCCCGTTGGCGAAAGCGCTCGATGGCCTGGCTGATGCGCGCATTGGCATTGACGGGCGCATGGCCGATCAGCCCCAGATTGAGCGTACCGACCAGCGTACGGCCGACCTTGCGCGCCTCTGCGCCGAACGTGTCCAGCGCGGCCAGCAGCTTGCGGGCCGAGTCCACGAACTGTTCGCCGCGTGCAGTCAGTCGGAAGCCGCTGCGCCCGCGCTCGCATAGGCGATAACCCAGGCGCGTTTCCAGCGTTGAGAGCTGCGTGCTGATGGTCGATTGGCCGACATTGAGCGTGGCCTGCGCAGGCGTCACTCCGCCCGCGTCCACCACGGCGAGGAAGACGCGGATCAGCCGCAAATCCAGATCAGAGGGTTGTCCAAGCACGGTCGATACATCGACAGAAATCGATGTTTGATTCGGAGATTTCGCATTCTATGTGCAGAGTTGATCAGCAAGAATGCACGCAACCTCCACAAATCGCATCGCTGTAACGCGATGTGACGAATCGACTGCCATGAACGACCACGCCGAACCCCTCCAGCCAATGTCCGGCAATGCCATGCCGCGCTTTGGCGGTATCGCCACCATGATGCGGCTGCCCGCTGCTGAATCGACCACCGGATTGGACGCCTGCTTTGTGGGCGTGCCGTTCGATCTGGGCACGTCCAACCGTAACGGCGCGCGCCTCGGGCCGCGCCAGATCCGTGCAGAATCCGTGCTCCTGCGCCCGTACAACATGGCCACGCGCGCGGCGCCGTTCGATTCGCTGCGCGTGGCGGATATCGGCGATGTGGCGACCAATCCGTACAACCTGCACGACTCCATTGATCGCATCGAGGCCGCGTACCGCGACATCATTGCCGGTGGCTGCCGGCCCATCGGCCTGGGCGGCGATCACACCGTCACGCTGCCGATTCTGCGCGCCATGCACGCCAAGTACGGCCGCATCGGGCTCATCCACATCGATGCCCACGCCGATGTGAACGACACCATGTTCGGCGAGAAGATCGCGCACGGCACGCCGTTCCGCCGAGCGGTGGAAGAGGGGCTGCTCGATTGCAACCGCGTCGTGCAGATCGGTCTGCGCGGCACCGGCTACGAGGCAGAGGATTTTGACTGGTGCCGCCAGCAGGGCTTCCGCGTGGTGACCGCCGAGGAATGCTGGCACCGTTCGCTTGTGCCGCTCATGGAAGAGGTGCGCGAGCGCGTGCAGGGCGGCCCCGTCTACATCAGCTTCGACATCGACGGCATCGACCCCGCCTATGCGCCCGGCACCGGCACGCCCGAGATCGGTGGGCTGACCGTGCCGCAGGCGCTGGAGATCGTGCGCGGCGCGCGTGGGCTCGACATCGTGGGGGCGGATCTCGTTGAAGTGTCGCCGCCGTATGACCCGTTCGGCACGACTGCACTGCTGGGGGCCAACCTTGCGTTCGAGCTGCTGTGTGTGTTGCCGGGCGTCGAATATCGCGCCTGACGTATCGACCAGATAGCACCCAGACAGCACCCATAACAACAACGAGGAGACATGATGGCCACCCCTCAATCCGTTGCCCAGCCACGCCGCGCCGCGATGGCATCCTTCATCGGCACCACCATCGAGTGGTACGACTTCTACAGCTACGCTACCGCCGCGGCGCTCGTATTCGGGCCGCTGTTCTTTCCCGGTGAGAACCGTCTGCTGGGTTTGCTCGCGTCGTTCGGCTCATTTGCCATCGGCTTTCTTGCAAGGCCGATCGGCGGCATGCTGTTTGGCCGCATCGGGGACCGCCTTGGCCGCAAGCGCGCGCTCATGGGCACACTCACCTTGATGGCGATTGCGACCGTGCTGATCGGCTGCCTGCCCACGTACGCGCAGGCCGGCTGGATCGCGCCGGTGGCGTTGGTGGTGCTGCGCGTCCTGCAAGGCATTGCCGTCGGCGGTGAATGGGGCGGGGCGGTGTTGCTGGCAGGCGAGCACGCGCCCAAGGGGCGCCGCACGTTCTTCGCGTCGTTCGCGCAACTGGGTAGCGCGGGTGGGCTGATTCTGTCGATGCTGGCGTTCTCCGCCGTCAGCCGGCTGGAGCCCGATGCCTTCATGGCGTGGGGCTGGCGTTTGCCGTTCCTGGCCAGTGCGGTGCTGCTGGCGGTGGGTTTCGTAATCCGCATGTCGGTCAATGAATCGCCGGAGTTCGAGGCGATGCAGGCGACGGGTGATGTTGCCAAGCAGCCGTTGGCCGAAGCGCTCAAAGTATGGCCGCTGATCGTGCTGGCCATTGGCGCCAACGTGTATGGCATCGCAGGCGTGTACTTCAGCAACATCTTCATGATCTCGTACGCCACGCAATACCTGCAGCTGGATCGCGCGATGATTCTCGACTGCATGTTCTGGGTGGCGGTGCTGCAGTTCTTCGTGCAGCTGGGTGCGGCATACCTGGCTGACTGCTTCGGTACGCGCCGCATGCTGACGATTCTCGCGGCCTTTGCCATCGTTGTGCCGTTCATCATGCTGCCGCTGGTGCGTATGGGGCAGCCGGGTACCGTGTTTGCAGGTGTTGCAATCGCCACGCTGGCTGAATCGGGCTACTACGCGATCATCGCGGGCTTTGTGACCGGAATGTTTGCGGCGCGCATCCGCTACACAGCGATCTCGCTGTCGTATCAGGTGTGCGGCGCATTTGCTGGCGGCCTGACGCCGCTGCTGGCGACCGTGCTGGCGGACCAGTTCTTCCCGCAGTGGTGGCCGATGGCGGTGTTCTATGCAGGGTTCGCGGCACTGTCGTTGGTGTGCGTTGTTTGGATTGGGCGGCGTCAGCCGGCGGTCACTGAGCCGCCCCTTGGCGTCCGTGCTGCCTGATTCAACGGGGTGGGTCCGGCGCCAGAGCGGTTTCTGCGACAATCCCTCGCATGAACGCTTCTGCTTCTCTCTTCCCGGACGCGCCCGCTCACATGCCGCTGGCCGAGCGCCTGCGCCCGCATACCGCTGACGATGTGATCGGCCAGCAGCATTTGCTGGGGCCGGGCAAGCCGCTGCGCGTGGCCTTTGCTTCCGGCGAGCCGCATTCGATGATCCTCTGGGGCCCGCCCGGCGTGGGTAAGACCACGCTGGCGCGGCTGATGGCGCACGCCTTTGATGCCGAGTTCATCGCGCTGTCCGCCGTGCTGTCGGGCGTGAAGGACATCCGCGAGGCCGTCGAGCGCGCAGAGCAGTTCCGCGCCAACGGCCGCCGCACGCTGGTGTTCGTCGACGAGGTCCATCGATTCAACAAAGCTGTCAAGTCATTTATAAATCAACGGCTTACAAGGCTCGTTGTGCAAATTTTTGGGCTTCCCCATTGTTCTGAGGGGGCAAGCCATGCCTGATCTGTTCGCACAAGAGCCCTCTGCACCACTGGCTGAAGCCCTTCGTCCCAAGACCTTGGACGAGGTCATTGGGCAGTCGCATCTGCTGGGTGAAGGCAAGCCGCTGAGACTCGCTTTCCAGTCGGGCAAGCCGCACTCCATGATCTTCTGGGGGCCTCCCGGTGTGGGCAAGACCACATTGGCACGCCTCACTGCCAGTGCCTTCAAGTGTGAGTTCATCGCTCTGTCTGCTGTCTTGTCTGGTGTCAAAGACATCAGAGAGGCAATGGAACAAGCAAGGCAATATCTTGCACAGGGCAAGAACACGATCTTGTTCGTAGACGAAATTCACAGGTTCAATAAGTCTCAACAAGATGCTCTGTTGCCTCATGTTGAATCAGGCTTGTTCACCTTCATTGGTGCTACGACTGAGAACCCTTCTTTTGAAGTGAACTCGGCTTTGTTGTCGCGGGCTCAGGTCTATGTCTTGAAGTCGCTGACAGATGAAGAATTGAAGCTGCTGCTCAAGCGGGCACAAGAGAAAGCTCTTGGTGATTTGGAGTTTGAAGAGAAAGCTGTAGATACCATTGTTGGCTATGCAGACGGTGATGCAAGAAGGTTCTTGAACCTGCTTGAACAATGCAAGACGGCTGCTGGTGCCGCTGGTGTTCAGAAGATTGATGCTGACTTCATACAGAACGCCTTGTCACTCAATGCAAGGCGTTTTGATAAAGGTGGCGACAACTTCTATGACCAGATCTCCGCCCTTCACAAGTCTGTTCGTGGCTCCCATCCTGATGCTGCCCTCTACTGGTTGACTCGCATGTTGGACGGTGGTGCTGATCCTCGGTATCTGTCCCGCCGCATTGTGCGCATGGCGTGGGAAGATATTGGCTTGGCTGATCCAAGAGCCATGCAGATAGCAAACGATGCAGCCCTAACTTACGAACGGCTAGGTAGTCCTGAAGGTGAGTTGGCCCTTGGTCAAGCGGTCATCTATCTGGCTGTAGCTGCCAAGAGCAATGCTGGATACATGGCCTATAACCAGGCTCGTGCTTTTGTGAAGCAGGACAAGAGCCGAGAGGTGCCGGTACATCTTCGCAATGCTCCGACAAAACTGATGAAGGAACTAGGTTATGGGCATGAATACCGTTATGCTCATGATGAACCTAATGCCTATGCGGCTGGTGAGTCTTACCTACCCGAAGGCATGCAAGAGCCCGGTTGGTATCAGCCTGTTCCCAGAGGTCTTGAGATCAAGATTGGTGAGAAGCTGGCTCTTCTGCGGAAGTGGGATGATGAAGCGGAGACAGAATGAGCAGCATAACGGATAAAACGATTTCTAGGCTGTTTGGTTTGGCTGCCGGGCGATGCAGTATGTGCAAGGAGCCAGTGGTAGAAAGAGACGTCACCGGCTTGACCTTCTGATCCTGTTCATCCTGGCGGCGTGCCACTCGGTGTGGGAGATTCGCAGTCGGTAGCTTGCTGGCACTATGAGTGCGTTTCGCGCCAGGCTTAGGGGTCAGGTAGCGGCGTTGATTGAAAACTGTTCTGGCGCGGATACCGACGATCAGCTTCTCCTGCTGATCCTTGGCTTCTGCCGGGGTTAGGAACTTCGAAATCTTGGACTGGTGGTGCTCTGCCACGAGTGCGGCGTAATCGCTGTCCTTGGAAAACAGAGGTCCCTTCAGACGGGTGTTCCTGCCAGCACCAGGTAGGCGAACGGTGACGAACTCGCTACCAACAGCCTGCACATCAAGCCCGTGGCGTTTCATGTAGCCGATCAACTGATTGCGGTTGCTGATGGCGCCATTGACGATCTCGCTATGAAGCACTTGGGCAAAGTCATTCTTTGCTTTCTTATCCTTCTTCCCATTGGGTGACTTGGCCTCAAACGGTTTCAAGGCGATCTTAAGTGGATCGGGGACCACCTGAGCAAAACCGAAGTTGTCATTCATGACCGCACTGAAAGCATTGAAAAAATCGATGTTCTTCTGGCCGGGGGGATGGATGTTCAGTTGCTGGCCGGTTTTCAACTCGGTATTTGCAACAAGGAAATGCAACTCAACGTTGGATTTGTCGCGGTGCAGAACCCAGAAGTCAGCGAAATTCTTGTCCACCTCAAGGCCTGGCATGAAGGTAGAGCGGAAGGTTTCGATCAGTGTGGTGATCTGTTCTGGTGTGACAGATTTGGATTCAACACCATCACGAAAGGCGATAACACCAGAGGTGTACTTGTGCTGCCTTTTCGTGGCATTGGCAATCTCTGTGAAGGTGGTTGGATCGCGGCCTGAAGGAGCCTTCTTCCAAACGAGTCAAGGACATCATTGAGTCCGACCTAATCCACGCCAGTGCCTATGGATTGAGGACGAGCAGCTTGAGCTTGCCAGGTCGATCCCTCCCATCAAAGCACGCATCGATGCGTGCTATGACTTCCGTGTGAAGTCCAAGGCAAAGACTACCAATGGCTATGCCAAGATCGCTCATAAGTTCGCCCAGCGTGTCCAGATTAAGGGCGGCTCCATCATCGTTCCTGCAACCTCTTCTGAGAGACGGGAATCCTTGAGAAGCTGCCGCATGTTCGGCATCTCAAGTTGATACTTCATGTCAAAAATGAGATTCTGAGGAACACCAGTGTTGATGCGGTGAAGTTCCTGCTCTTCCCATGACCTAGCGGTAGACTCTTCATCAAAGAGCTTGGAGATGTTCTCACCTCCCTTGCGAATCTGGACACGCCACTTGGTGACGCTGACCTTGCGGCCAGTCTCCTTGTTCAAAACTTTGTACTTGATTGGGTAGACCGACACAGTGACTCCTTTCTATTTTTGTGAGTCCCAAGCACCTAACTTTGGGCGAGTGTGCAGGCCCCGGCGGCCCCGTTCTGCACAATCAAAATCCGTGGTGCAAAAAATTGTGCATGAAAACGGGTTATTTGTGCGAAAAATCCGCAGGCATGCACGCCAAGCCATTGATTTAAAACGGCTGCAAAGGATCGTACTTGTCTTCAACAAGAGCCAGCAGGACGCCTTTCTGCCGCACGTGGAAAGCGGGCTGTTTACCTTCATTGGTGCGACCACCGAGAACCCGTCGTTCGAGGTGAACGGCGCGTTGTTGTCACGTGCCGCGGTGTACGTGCTCAAGAGCCTGTCGGACGACGAGCTCAAGCAGTTGGCCGAACGCGCACGCCAGGAGCTGGGCGGCCTGGAATGGACGCCCGCCGCACTCGACGCCATCGTCGCTTCTGCCGATGGCGATGGCCGCAAGCTACTCAACAACGTCGAGATCGTGACGCGCGCGGCGCGCGCGCAGGCCGACGGCGATACCGCCCCGGTGATCGACGAGGCGCTGCTGGCGTCTGCGCTGTCGGAAAACCTGCGCCGCTTCGATAAGGGTGGCGATGCCTTCTACGATCAGATCAGCGCGCTGCACAAGTCTGTGCGCGGCTCCGATCCGGACGGGGCGCTGTACTGGTTCTGCCGCATGCTCGACGGTGGTGCCGACCCGCGCTACCTTGCTCGCCGCATCGTGCGCATGGCGTGGGAAGACATCGGCCTGGCCGACCCGCGCGCGGGGCGCATCACGCTGGATGCCGCCGAGACGTATGAGCGCCTCGGCTCACCGGAAGGGGAGTTGGCGCTGGCCCAGGCGGTGATCTACCTGGCCATCGCGCCCAAGTCCAACGCCGGCTACAACGCCTACAACGCGGCGCGCGCGTTCGTGAGTCAGGACAAGTCGCGCACCGTGCCCGTGCACCTGCGCAACGCCCCAACCAAGCTCATGAAAGAGCTCGGTTACGGCCATGCCTACCGCTACGCCCACGACGAGCCCGAAGCCTACGCGGCCGGCGAAACCTACTTCCCCGACGATCTGCCCGCGCAGAACTGGTACGTGCCGACGCCGCGCGGCCTGGAGGGCAAGATCGGCGACAAGCTGCGGCACCTGCGTGAGCTGGATGCGCAGTGGCACGCCGAGCAGGACAAATCCTCCCGCAACAAATAAGACCCACGGGCCGGTGCGATAAAATCGGTCTTTTCGATCCTCCGGATCGTTCGTTCCCACAGTTTTCTCCCCACCATGCTTGATATCCAACTGCTGCGCAAAGACATCGACGCCGTCGCCGCGCGCCTCAAAGACCGCGGCTACGTCCTCGACGTGGCAGGCTTTGCCGCGCTCGAGGCCGAACGCAAGGCCATCCAGACCCGCACCGAAGAGCTGCAGGCGCGCCGCAACAGCCTGTCCAAGCAGATCGGCATGCTCAAGGGCAAGGGCGAGGACGCATCGGCGGTGATGGCCGAGGTGTCCGGCATTGGCGATGAGTTGAAGGCATCTGCCGCGCAGCTCGACGTGGTGCAGACCAAGCTGCAGGACCTGATGCTGTCGATCCCGAACGTGCCGCACGAAAGCGTGCCGACCGGCCGCGACGAAACGCAGAACGTGGAAGTGCGCCGTGAAGGCACGCCGCGCGCGTTTGACTTCCCGGTCAAGGATCACGTGGATCTGGGCAGCGCGCTGGGGCTGGATTTCGACGCCGGTGCCAAGCTGTCGGGCGCGCGCTTCACCGTGCTCAAGGGCCAAGTGGCGCGTCTGCATCGTGCGCTCGCGCAGTTCATGCTCGACACGCACACGCTGGAGCATGGCTACACCGAGGCGTACGTGCCGTACATCGTCAATGCTGCGTCGATGCGTGGTACCGGCCAGTTGCCGAAGTTCGAGGAAGACCTGTTCCGCGTGCCGCGCAAGATGGGGCACGGCGCGGAAGGAGAGACCGGCGAGCACGTCGAGAACTTCTACCTGATCCCGACGGCCGAGGTGCCGCTCACGAACCTCGTACGCGACGAGATCGTTGCCGGTGATGCGCTGCCGATGATGTTTGCCGCGCATTCGCCGTGCTTCCGTTCCGAAGCCGGCTCGTATGGCAAGGACACACGCGGCATGATCCGCCAGCACCAGTTCGACAAGGTCGAGATGGTGCAGATCGTGCAGCCCGAAACCTCGTTCGCCGCGCTGGACGCCATGACCAACTGCGCCGAGAACATCCTGCGCAAGCTGGAGCTGCCGTTCCGCACCGTCGTGCTGTGTACGGGCGACATGGGCTTCGGCAGCACCAAGACCTACGACATCGAGGTGTGGATTCCGGCGCAGAGCACGTACCGCGAAATTAGCTCGTGCTCGAACATGGGCGACTTCCAGGCACGCCGCATGCAGGCCCGCTTCCGCAACGCGCAGGGCAAGCCGGAGCTGGTGCACACGCTCAACGGCTCGGGTCTCGCTGTGGGCCGCACGCTGGTGGCCGTGCTGGAGAACTACCAGAACGCAGATGGTTCGGTTACGGTGCCGACGGCGCTGCGCCCGTACCTGGGCGGCCAGGAAGTGCTGAAACCGGCAGTTTGATGGAGTTGAGCCGACCCTCTTGATCCGGCCGGCAAAATTCTGTTATAGTCGCGGTTTCGCGATTCAGCGACCCAGTTACCGGAGAGGTGGCAGAGTGGTCGAATGTACCTGACTCGAAATCAGGCGTACCGGCGACGGTACCGTGGGTTCGAATCCCACCCTCTCCGCCAATACTGCCTAGCCAAGCTAGACTGCCAGAAACAACACGTTTCCAGGGGGTCTATGTTTTACGGCTACGCCCGAGTCTCGACGCAAGAACAAGAGACTCACGCTCAAACCGACGCACTGCTTAAAGCGGGCGTCGGTTTTATTTTTTCCGAGAAACGCAGCGCCGCCAGCATGGCAGGCAGGCCGCAACTCGAAAAACTCCTACGCACGCTGAAACGCGGCGACACAGTCATCGTCTACAAGCTAGACCGAATCGCACGCTCGCTAAAAGACCTCCTACGCATCATTGAGCGCATAGAAGAGAAGGGCGCTCAATTTCGCTCTCTCACCGAGTCACTCGACACGACAACACCAGCCGGACGGATGTTGTTCCACATGGTAGGGGCATTTGCAGAGTTCGAGCGAGAGCTAATCCGGGAACGCACCCGAGCAGGGATGGAAGCCGCAGTAAGACGAGGAGTCAAACTAGGCAGACACTACGCGATGAGCAGGGAAGACGAAGCGGAGGCAATGCGCTTATGGCGACAAGGCACAATGACCAAATCGGCAATAGCAAGAATGTACGGCGTGCACATGAGCAGTGTGAAACGTGCAATTAAGCGCCACCAAGCAGACGTGCAGCCGAGCTTGCTAAACGCAGCGTAGCCGAGGAGTGAAAGCAATGAGCATCCACGACCGCGACTGGTATAGGGACGCGATTCGAAGACGTGAAGCGCGCGAAGAGAATAGGCAACGACAAGGGCCAAGGCGAGCCGACAAAGCAAGCATGCACTGGACGGTGCGCTTGCTTTGGTGGGTTGGCATATTCCTGATCGCTCACCTCATCAACAAGTATTGGCTCTGGCCTATAGCTGAACGGGCTTTGCAGCGCTAGCCCAATACGATGAGCCATCTATCGCGACGTAGCAGCGTATCTCCGCGATATCGAACTCACCGCAGAGCGTAGTGAGCACGTCCTTAAGTGCGTCAGCGCAGGAAGCCTGCCCCTGTTCTATGTGGTACACGACCGCTTCCGGAACGTTGATGCCACGACTGGTGTAGTACTTCTTTTTGTTGAAGCGATCAGTGCCGATATCTTTGCCGATGTACTTGGCGATGTAGCTGGCCAACGCATCAAGCTTCCATTGCTTGCCAAAGTGCGCGCCCTTGGGATTGCTGATAAAACAGTAACCCTTGCCCCGTCCGCCCACCACCTTGAGCCATGCCCGCCGCGCGAGGTTGAGCGCAGCCCGGCCGGAAACGGCGACGTGCATGTGCCATGCGCCGCGTTTCTGAAGCTCCGGAACAGCGATGTAGTGGAACTCACGATGCGCGCCCATCGTGCGCCGGAAGGCGTCCCATATCTTGAGGAATCGCTCCAGATCGGTAATGCATTCACGCGTGCTCAGCGTGAGCATGTGCGTGACGCGAGCAGCCTTGCAACGCAGGCGAACGTTCTGTTTAGCGCGCTTGGCAGCAGCCTTGGCGCTGGTGGACCTCGCCTCTTTATCCTCTTCAGTCTCGGGCTTTGCGCCGCGCGCGCGGCGGGGGCGATCGCGTAGGTCTTGCAAGCGATTCGTAACGCTACGACGGTAGCCATTGAACTCGACGCTGCCATCCTCGAAAGATCGAACCTTGGCGACGATATCATCGCGCCATGCGCCGTCCCCAAAGCCTGCCGCTAGGTGAGCCTCTCTCGCAGCCTCGCAACGCTCTATGGCGCGCTGGTCCGCCCAGTCATCACGCCAAGGCTCGCCGTGCTGGAAGCCGTCATAGTCTTGTGCTATCGTGTTTTCACGCATGGTAGGGTGTCCAACCGTTAGAGCTACCGTGTCGGCCCCGAAGCGTTGGCGCGCTTGCGGGGCTTTTTCTTTGGCCGGCCAGCCTGCAAACCGTTGTGGCGCTTGGCTTTCCGTGCCTCTCTTCCGTTAAGTGTTATTACTACAAGTAGGCGGGGCTTCGCCCCGCCTTTTCCTCCGCATCCGCTCCGGAAAAGGCTAGGGCTACGCCGCGCGCTACCCGTGCCGGTGCGGCCGTTTCCCCACTCTGCCGTCGATTCTCCGCTGCGCTCCAAATCGCCAACAGAGTAGGCAAACGACCTTGGCGAGTGCAGCGAAACCCTGCTGACGCGCCGCTCCGTATGGACATGTCGGCTACGCCGACACCGTGTGGACAGACCGTGGACAGGCCGTGAATAACGATGAGGCCGTTATTCACAACCTGCCCACCGCCTGACCACACTTGCCCACACTGCGCAGCTTGCCCCGCGAGCAAGGTTTGATAGACCCCACCCCAAAACCCTCCCTGCGACGCGCGTACGCGGTCCACAGGCGCATGAGCGGGGCTCGCAGAGGGGAGGGGCGCGACCCGCGACCGCGAACGCCTCACGCAGGCACTCTTGCTGCCCGCATCGCGTTGAGCGGAAGCGCTCTAGCAGCTTTGGCCTGGCGCTGTTCGATACGCCATTGCGCCTCGATCAGACGCTGCCGACGTTCTGCGTTGCGCTCGCGCCGAAAGATGGCCTGTACGACCTTGCGGTTACGCGGCATGTCGGCAGTAACGCGCGGGCGGAAGACGCTGAACAGTCCGCGTATGGCGCGAATCCAGAGGGGGACGTGCGCCTTGTGCTTGTACCCCTCCAGATGCCAGTGCGAGAGGTAGCTAAACACGCCGTGGGGATAGTTGCTGTCGAAAACCTGCGTGGTGTCATAGCCCGCGTGAAGGTCCTTGCCGGTGAACGTCATGCGCCAGCAAACAAGACCGGCAGGGTCAACGCCCATGCGTGATACGCCTATGTGGAACTTAGGCAGCGTGCCTTTACTGTAGCCCGCAGTGGCGAGCTTGATCGCCGGCGTGATAACCGGGAAATGAATCTTGTCGACCCGATGAAACCGAACGGTGTACTCAATCAGTGATTCGCGCAGCTGCTTATCCACCTGATTGATGTGCTGCATGATGTAGTAGACGTCCCAGCCGAACTTACGCGCATGCACCAGATAGTCCAACACCGCCGCCCGCGATGGATCGGAAAAGCTACGCGCGTTTAACCACGTGCCCATTTCATCGAGCACGAGCTTGCCGTTATCGTCCTCATTGAAGTCTTTACCGATATGCGGCTGACCCTGCGCGTCGATCCAAATGCCAGGATTGCCACTACCCAGCGCAAACAGATCGCGCGCCGTCGGCTTATCGGGAACACGGATCGGCGCAGCACGGCAATCACGAGGCACGAGCTTATCAACGTGCAGATTCAAGTTCGTGGCCACACGTAAGCCCTTGACCATCGCCTCGCGCATGATGCGCACCGCGCCGGACGACTTACCCGTGCCTTTCTTCCCCACCAACGCGTAGTCGCTCATGGCGTCACACCATCTTCAGCAGGATGTTGAGCGTGCGCACCTTCCACACGTACAAGCTGCACGCAGTGAACGCTGCAAGCCAGCATGAGAACGCTATAGACGTCACGCTGTTAAAGATCAACCCAACGCCCATACGAAGCGCATTGCCAAACTTGCCGCCAAACACCGAAACCGGCACACACGAATTGATACACGCCGAGAACGACATATAGAGCGCCGCAAGCAGCCCAAGCGAGATAACCACCATCGCAAGAGCCCACGCTTTCCGCACATCGAAGAACTTCAGAAAAATGTTGACGAGGAAGTTAAACAGCGCCAACAACAAACCAGAAAGGATCGGCATTTTTCGTTACCCCGTAACGGAAATCAGGACGCAGCCGTGGACTGCGCGGTGTCTTTCACCATGAAGACCGCAGACAGCATCAAGCCGAACGCAATCACAAGGCTAAGAAGGTCCTTCGCCGCGTAATACCAATCACAGATCGCAGGCGTGATGTTCACGTGATTAAACGTGTCGTTGATCGTTGGAGGCGTGCACGTCTCAGTACCAAACGAAGGAATCATGTTCAATACCGTAAAGAAGTGCGCCGAGTTCGTCTGATGCTGTGCATCGACGTTACTCAGCTGCGTATTGGCCGCAGATTCAAGCGCCGACTCCGCCTGCGTCATCGCGCTTATCTGCGTCTGCTGCGCCGTATCCACGTCACTCTGTTGCTTTGTGCCAGTCTCATCAATCTGACACTTCGGGCTACCCGGCGTACCGAGACCGCACGGCGTTGGCGAAGACGCAGGAGCAGGATTTGCCGCAGGCGATGACGCAGGCGGCGCGTTAGGATCCGTTGTAGTGGTCGGCGTCGTAGTCGTCGTTGAGGTAGACGTCGTGCCGTCTGGATTCGTTGTAGTGATCGTGCAAGCCACCGAAACCGGCTTGCTCGCGAGCGTCGCAGCATCACTGTTAGGCGAGACCGTGCAGCTTGTCTGCTGGGTCGTAGTGCCGTTCGGGGTCGTTGTTGTAGTTGACGGGCCAGTAACCTTGCCATCTGCCGGACTGACAACTTGCGCTGGCAACGCCTGCGTAGACGGATCGCCGAGAGCAGCGAGTTGATCCGTCCAGGGCATGAAGCCCCAGTAATCTTTGGCACGCTGCGGGTTGCCACTCAACGCATCGGCGAGCTTGGGCGACAACTCCGGATACGTGATCGGCACCGGCTTAACGTTCGCATTGGGGTCCGCAATGCAAGCAGATGGCGACGGAATGTAGTTCGTTGCGCAACCACCGGTCGGAGACGCAACGCCATACGGGTAGAACTCAATATCGTTCTTAGTAATCTTCGCGGTGCCGCGATAGGCGCCATTCTGAAGAATCACGCCACCATACTGAAACCACGTCGTCGGCATACCAGCAGCACACGCAGCGTCAGGGCTGTCACCGTATCCAGTGCCACCACCAGCACCACCCCAATCGCATTGCCACGCCTGACCGTTAAAGCCCACATCACCGGAATGCGAGTTCACCTGACCGGGCTTGCACCAACCGTTCGGGCTTGTCACGCACTGCGTAATGCCGTACTTCAACAGATCCACCGCCAGCATGGCCAACATCACTGGCGCGGCTGATGTCACCACACGACCCGCAAGCGCACCCAACGGGATGGAGCGCAACTCATTGATCGCCACCGTACCGAGCACGCTAGAGCCACGACCGATCGCAACACTACCAGCTTCCGCGACCTGCAACCCAGCCGACGTAGCCGTCACGACCTGCGACGTATTGCGAATGAGCGAGGGCATCAACTGGCCGAGCGTCATGTTGACCTGCGCCTGCGCCTCTTGGCACAGCGACGCGATACAAAGAAAAGCGGCCAGCGCCAAAAGCACCAGCCGCAGAAGAGGCCCACGCCTGTTAGCGCATGCAGGGACCATCCCAAGCGTGACATGCATAAAAGACCTCATATTTCGGATCAAGCCGCGTTCCACAAGCGGCGAGCATCAAGCCCGCCGCAAGTGCCATCAGGCAGGCACGCATTACTTGCCCTTGCCCGCAACCTTCTTGAACATGCCCATGCCCCAGAAGCCGCCAACCGTGATCACGAGCAGCGCGAAACCGGCGCCGATATAGCTGGTGGCGGTAGGTTGCAGACCCTGAATCGCGGCCAAACCAGGGTCAGTTGCCGTTTGCGCAGCAGCCAGACCAGACGACAGAGCAGCACCAACAGCCACACCAACAGCAAGGGCGCTGCGCTTGGCGCTCGACAGATTGAATTGCATAGAACCTCCTAGAGAGTGATGAAAAGAAACGGCGAAGGTCGCCACCCTATTCCCGAGTGCGGGGCCACCGCGCCACGCTGCGCATGTCACAGCGGCCCCGCGCCCGCGATCACGACAGGGACGCCTCAACGGCCCTGATGAAAATTCGCTGTTGCGTGCCAGCAGCCCAACCAATCGCCCACGCACACAGCAGCCAACCGATAACTGCGCTCATAACTTGGTCCTCAAGTAATGCAGCACGTGTGCAACGAACGCCGTCGCCAGCTTGAACACGAAGAAGCCGGCAACCATCGGCCACACGTGCCGCCAAACCTCAACGAAGCCGCCCACCGATGAACCCCAAAGCGAACATCACGCAGATGCCCGCATAGAAGAACAATTCAGCGCTGGTCAAGCCATACATCAGCAACCTCCGCTGGCTTAGATACGGGAACTGCGGTCAACACGGACAACGTGAGTACCACTGTCGTCATCCCACAGGCAAAGGTCCAAACCACCTCGCGTATGAAGGCATTCGTCGGGCGGACGAAGGTCAGCGCCCAAAGCCCTAACCACGTGCACAGCAGGACCGTATTCAGAAGGAGAAGCATTTGCAGACTCCGATGCCGCCTTGATGGCAGCAGCGACGCAACAGCAGAGAGTGAACACAACAACCGCAATACCCGCCCGCACCATCAGGCGATGATCACGACGCTCGCGTTCTAGACGCGCCTGAGCTTTCGGTGACGTATAGATGCAGGGGTTACCGTTCTGATCAACGAGAAACATCACCACGTCTCCTTGGTACTTGCGACACCCGCATCGAAGCCGTCAGACCACAATTTCTCTTCGCGCTTCTTACGCCTGTTCCGATCACGCTCTTCCAGCCACTCCAGCAATACGCCGACCCCAAACACAGGACCCAAGAAAATGGCAGCAACCGAAACAACAACGCAGCCAATGAACAGAAACACCTTGATGACTTCCCACAGCGATCCGAAGAACCCGAGACTTTCAGGAATCATTTCTCACCCCGTAAACTGAAGAAGCCCGGCGAACCGGGCTTCAGATGACGCCGCATCAAGCGGCTTTACCTTGCGAGCGATCAGCAGAGGCAGCGGCCTGCCCGGGGCGTCCAACGTTGAAAGACTTCAGAGCGACGATGCGCGCAACCAACTCACCTTCTCGCGAGACAACAAGTTTGAAGTCGGCCACATAGTCGCCGGGTACGGTGTCCTTGAGTTCGTCGGCGACGTTCACGCGGCCAACCTTCATCTGCTCAGTAAGAGCACCGGTAGCGTCAGCGACGCCTTCAGTCAGGATGCATTGCGCCTCGTGCATCGAGTACGGGCGGCCGGTCTTGGCAGAGACGCCGTTACGGCTGTTGATGGCGATGATGGTCAGCTTTTGAGTGTTCGACATGGTGGCTCCGACGTGTGAGCAAATTGGTGTATGGTTAACCATCCATTCCAAACGGACTTATTCCGATCGGAATAGACATGGCGATATTATTCCGAACGGAACAGGTCCACCAATTGGAGTTTTCTATGACTTACGACGAATTCATAGCGCTCGCGCTACACGAGCGACCAGTGAACAAGGCAGCCCACGACATGGGCATTCCGCAGCCAACCCTGCGCCGCTACGCAAACGGCGAACGCCTACCGGACTACACGGCGACGCTCATCATGGCCAAGGAGGCAAGCGTGAGTGCGATGGAAGCACTAAAGACGGTTGCACTGGAAGACGCACGCCGCAAAGGCATGCTGGACGCGGTAAAGAAGGTTTTTCGCTCGCTGCTTAGCGCCGCGAAATTGGGGGCCATTCCGGCAGTCTGACCCCTGCGCTAGGTAGTACGAACGGGGGGTTCAAAAACGACCCTCTCCGCCAGCAAGTCCAGCGCCCCGGTCAAACGGAGCCTGGTTCGAACAAAGCCCCGCCACTGGCGGGGCTTT
>RepKanNP_Acetate_BrdU_F21BDRAFT_1000124_pt1 | contig 40674 bp, 54 predicted proteins | sample RepKananBrdUF21B_FD_10624 | JGI IMG/M metagenome (IMG submission 10624)
CGATGTAGATAGGCTGGGTGTGGAAGCGCAGTAATGCGTTCAGCTAACCAGTACTAATTGCCCGTGCGGCTTGATCCTATAACCGGTATGTTTCCGGCTGGGTCTGCCTTGTGCCTGATACACAAGTCACAACCTAAACTACATTCCCATATTGGCGACGTTGCCCTCAAACGCAACGACGCAACAAGTCATAGCCTGGTGACCATAGCGAGTCGGTACCACCCCTTCCCATCCCGAACAGGACCGTGAAACGACTCCGCGCCGATGATAGTGCGGATTCCCGTGTGAAAGTAGGTCATCGCCAGGCTCTCCCTCAAAACACCCCAGCTCAACTCGAGCTGGGGTGTTTGCTTTTACGCCTCCAAAACGCAGCACCACCGCTGCCTCCCTGCCGCAACAGCCCAACAAAAAAGCCACCCAACGGGTGGCTTCTTGCGCTCTGCTGCTCCAAACAACCTCAGCCCCGCGCCAGGTACCGCTCCACCAGCCTCACCCAGTACGTCGCGCCCAACGCCAGCAGCTCGTCGTTGAAGTCGTAGCTCGGGTTGTGCAGCATGCAGGGACCTAAACCGTGGCCTTGGAGGCCGTTGCAAGCCGTGCATTGGTTCGCTCCGCCGTCGACAGCAAGTTCTCTCGGTGGCAGAGATTCCCTCGGAATCTTTCGGCGGCCTAAGGGTGAGGGCTTATGCATGTTTCGTTATGCGATTTCATCAAGCACTGCTTGACAAGGTGCCTCGGTGGTCCCATAATCGCAAGTTCTCTTCGGAGAGGTGCCCGAGTGGCTAAAGGGGGCAGACTGTAAATCTGTTGGCTTACGCCTACGCTGGTTCGAATCCAGCCCTCTCCACCAGAATTAAGCAGTGAGTTCGGTCCTTAGCCAGGGCCGGGCGGCAAGGGAAGAAGTAACCCGGGCGGGTGTAGCTCAATGGTAGAGCAGAAGCCTTCCAAGCTTACGACGAGGGTTCGATTCCCTTCACCCGCTCCATTCACTGTTAGTAAGTTTCGCCCATGTGGCTCAGTGGCAGAGCACTCCCTTGGTAAGGGAGAGGTCGGCAGTTCGATCCTGCCCATGGGCACCACGCATCCACCAACCCAAATCGCTACCGAGACAGGAGTCGCGTCATGGCAAAGGAAAAGTTCGAGCGGACCAAGCCGCACGTGAACGTTGGGACGATTGGTCACGTTGACCACGGCAAGACGACGCTGACCGCAGCGATCGCCACCGTGCTGTCGAGCAAGTTCGGTGGTACCGCCAAGAAGTACGACGAAATCGACGCAGCGCCGGAAGAAAAGGCACGCGGCATCACGATCAACACCGCGCACATCGAGTACGAGACGGCTAACCGTCACTACGCGCACGTTGACTGCCCGGGCCACGCCGACTACGTCAAGAACATGATCACCGGTGCCGCCCAGATGGACGGCGCCATCCTGGTGTGCTCGGCTGCTGACGGCCCGATGCCGCAAACGCGTGAGCACATCCTGCTGGCCCGCCAAGTGGGCGTGCCGTACATCATCGTCTTCCTGAACAAGTGCGACATGGTGGACGACGCTGAGCTGCTGGAACTGGTTGAGATGGAAGTGCGTGAACTTCTGTCGAAGTACGAGTTCCCGGGCGACGACACCCCGATCATCAAGGGTTCGGCCAAGCTGGCGCTGGAAGGCGACAAGGGCGAGCTGGGCGAAGTGGCCATCATGAACCTGGCCGACGCACTGGACACCTACATCCCGACGCCGGAGCGCGCTGTTGACGGCACGTTCCTGATGCCGGTGGAAGACGTGTTCTCGATCTCGGGTCGCGGCACCGTGGTGACCGGCCGTATCGAGCGCGGCATCATCAAGGTTGGCGAAGAAATCGAAATCGTCGGTATCGCGATGGACGGCGACAAGCCGAAGATCGACAAGACGACGTGCACGGGCGTGGAAATGTTCCGCAAGCTGCTGGACCAAGGTCAAGCAGGCGACAACGTCGGTATTCTGCTGCGCGGCACGAAGCGTGAAGACGTTCAGCGTGGTCAAGTGCTGGCCAAGCCGGGCTCGATCAAGCCGCACACGGAATTCACGGGCGAGGTCTACATCCTGTCGAAGGACGAAGGTGGTCGTCACACCCCGTTCTTCAACAACTACCGCCCGCAGTTCTACTTCCGTACGACGGACGTGACTGGCTCGATCGCCCTGCCGGAAGGCAAGGAAATGGTCATGCCGGGTGACAACGTGTCGATCACCGTCAAGCTGATCGCCCCGATCGCCATGGAAGAAGGTCTGCGCTTCGCTATCCGCGAAGGCGGCCGTACCGTGGGTGCTGGCGTCGTTGCCAAGATCCTGAAGTAAAAGGCGGATCGATGCGCTGTTCCTCGTAAGGGGCGCGGCGCATCGCCTGTTGCATCGCTCTTTCAATCTCCCGGCGGCTTGGCCGCCATGCTCTTTAAGGAAACATCATGCAGAACCAGAAGATCCGTATCCGCCTGAAGGCCTTCGACTATCGCCTGATCGACCAGTCGGCCGCTGAAATCGTCGAAACCGCCAAGCGCACTGGCGCGATCGTCAAGGGCCCGGTGCCCCTGCCGACCCGCATCCAGCGTTTCGACGTTCTGCGTTCGCCGCACGTCAACAAGACCAGCCGCGACCAGTTCGAAATCCGCACGCACCAGCGCCTGATGGACATCGTCGATCCGACGGACAAGACCGTCGACGCGCTGATGAAGCTGGACCTGCCGGCTGGCGTGGACGTTGAGATCAAGCTGCAGTAAGCAAGACAACGCTGCCGGATCACTTCGGCAACGGGCAAACGGCGAGCCAAGTGCTCGCCGTTTTGCTTTTTGGTGACGGATGTTGTGCCGCACGCCACGCCTGGGCGTGTATTCCGCAATCGTGCTTGCGGATTGTCCGCAACCGGGATATAGTGTAGGGCTACCCCTTTAGTCAAGGGGAGTGGGCTGGCCATTTGGCCGCGCGCTGTCTCTTTAGGCGCAGTCCAGTTCAAGATTCGTAGTATCAATCAGCCCCGGCCAATCGCAGCTGGGAATGGAGCAAACCATGAGCCTTGGCCTTGTAGGTCGCAAGGTTGGCATGACCCGTATTTTCACGGACGACGGCGATTCGATTCCCGTTACCGTGCTTGAGGTCGGCGACAACCGCGTGACGCAAATCAAGACGGACGAGACCGACGGTTATACCGCCGTTCAAGTCACCTTCGGCACCCGACGCGCCAGCCGCGTCACCAAGCCGCTGGCGGGTCATCTCGCCAAAGCCGGCGTGGAAGCGGGCGAAGTTATCAAAGAATTCCGAGTGGATGCCGCTCGTGCCGCTGAATTCCAGCCTGGCGCGAACATCAGCGTCGACCTGTTCGAAGTCGGTCAGAAGATCGACGTTCAGGGTGTGACGATTGGTAAGGGCTACGCCGGTACCATCAAGCGTTACAACTTCTCGTCGGGCCGCGCCACGCACGGTAACTCGCGCTCGCACAACGTGCCGGGCTCGATCGGTATGGCGCAGGATCCGGGCCGCGTGTTCCCGGGTAAGCGCATGACCGGTCACATGGGTGACGTCACCCGTACCGTTCAGAACCTGGAAATCGCCAAGATCGACGCAGAGCGCAAGCTGTTGCTGGTCAAGGGCGCGATCCCGGGCGCCAAGGGCGGTCAAGTCATCGTCACGCCGGCCGTGAAGGCCCGCGCTAAGAAGGCATAAGGAGCAAACGCATGGAACTGAAGCTGCTCCAGGACAACGGTCAACTCGGCGCTGGCGTTGCTGCCTCGCCGGAAGTGTTCGGCCGTGACTATAACGAAGCCCTCGTTCACCAGATCGTCGTCGCTTATCAGGCCAACGCTCGCAGCGGTAACCGTAAGCAGAAGGATCGTGAAGAGGTCAAGCACACGACCAAGAAGCCGTGGCGCCAAAAGGGTACGGGCCGCGCCCGTGCAGGTATGAGCTCCTCCCCGCTGTGGCGCGGGGGTGGTCGTATCTTCCCGAACAGCCCGGAAGAAAACTTCTCGCAGAAGGTCAACAAGAAGATGTACCGCGCCGGCATGCGCTCGATTTATTCGCAGCTTGCCCGTGAAGGTCGCATCAACGTCGTTGACAGTCTGTCCGTCGAAGCTCCGAAGACCAAGCTGCTGGCCGACAAGCTCGGCGCCATGGGCCTGGACTCGGTGCTCGTGATTACCGATAACCTGGACGAAAACCTCTTCCTGGCATCGCGCAACCTGGCGCACGTGCTCGTGGTTGAGCCGCGTCACGCTGACCCCCTGTCGCTCGTGCACTACAAGAAGGTGCTCGTGACGAAGGGTGCCGTCGCGCAGATCGAGGAGTTGCTGAAATGACGCAAGTTGCCAAGAACGACCATCGCCTGATGCAGGTGCTGCTGGCGCCCGTGGTGTCTGAAAAGGCAACCCTGGTGGCCGAGAAGAACGAACAGGTTGTGTTCGAAGTGGCTCCCGACGCCAACAAGATCGAGGTGAAGGCTGCCGTCGAACTGCTGTTCAAGGTGGAAGTCGCTGCCGTCCAGATCCTGAACCGCAAGGGCAAGCAAAAGCGCTTCGGTCGCTTCATGGGTCGTCGTAACCACGTGAAGATGGCCTATGTCTCGCTGAAGCCGGGCCAGGAAATCAATTTTGAAGCGGAGGCCAAGTAATCATGGCACTCGTCAAGACCAAGCCGACATCGCCGGGCCGCCGCTCGATGGTGAAGGTCGTCAACCCCGACCTTCACAAGGGTGCGCCGCACGCTCCGCTGCTGGAAAAGCAATTCCAGAAGTCGGGTCGTAACAACAACGGCCACATCACAACCCGTCACAAGGGCGGTGGTCACAAGCATCACTATCGCATCGTCGACTTCAAGCGTAACGACAAGGACGGTATCCCGGCCAAGATCGAGCGCCTGGAATACGATCCGAACCGTAGCGCCAACATCGCGCTCGTGCTGTTCGCCGACGGTGAGCGCCGCTACATCATCGCCCCGAAGGGCGCTGTGGTTGGCCAAGCCATCGCCAACGGCTCGGAAGCGCCGATCAAGGCCGGTAACAACCTGCCGATCCGCAACATCCCGGTCGGTACGACGATTCACTGCGTGGAAATCCTGCCGGGCAAGGGCGCTCAAGTTGCCCGTTCGGCTGGTACGTCCGCCGTGCTGCTGGCTCGCGAAGGAATCTACGCTCAAGTGCGTCTGCGCTCGGGTGAAGTGCGCCGCGTGCACATCGAGTGCCGCGCGACCATCGGTGAAGTCGGCAACGAAGAGCACAGCCTGCGCCAGATCGGCAAGGCCGGTGCAACCCGTTGGCGCGGTATTCGCCCGACCGTTCGCGGTGTGGTGATGAACCCGGTCGATCACCCGCACGGTGGTGGTGAAGGTAAGACTGCTGCTGGCCGTGATCCGGTGTCCCCGTGGGGTACGCCGACCAAGGGCTACCGCACCCGTCGTAACAAGCGCACGGACAGCATGATCGTCCAACGCCGTCACAAGCGTTAATCGGTAGGTAGGAGCTAAGAAATGACTCGTTCCGTAAAGAAAGGTCCGTTCATCGACGCCCACCTGCTGAAGAAGGTGGAAGTGGCGGTGCAGACGAAGGACAAGAAGCCCATCAAGACGTGGTCGCGTCGTTCGACCATTCTGCCGGACTTCATCGGCCTGACGATCGCCGTTCACAACGGCCGTCAGCACGTGCCCGTGTATGTCACGGAAAACATGGTTGGCCACAAGCTCGGCGAATTTGCGCTCACGCGTACGTTCAAGGGCCACGCTGCCGACAAGAAAGCGAAGCGATAAGGGGCAATCATGGAAGTTAAAGCGATTCATCGCGGCGCCCGTATCTCCGCACAGAAGACGCGCCTGGTTGCTGACCAGATCCGCGGCCTGTCGATCGAGCGCGCGCTCAACGTGCTGACGTTCAGCCCGAAGAAGGCGGCTGGCATCGTGAAGAAGGTGGTTGAGTCCGCCATCGCGAACGCCGAGCACAACGAAGGCGCCGATATCGATGAGCTGAAGGTCAAGTCGATCTACATCGACAAGGCAACGTCGCTCAAGCGCTTCACCGCGCGTGCGAAGGGCCGTGGCAACCGCATCGAGAAACAAACCTGTCACATCACTGTGACGTTGGGCAACTAAGGGGTCACGATGGGACAGAAGATTCATCCGACTGGCTTCCGTCTGGCTGTCAGCCGTAACTGGGCTTCGCGTTGGTACGCCAACAACACCCAGTTTGCGGGCATGCTCAAGGAAGACATCGAAGTTCGCGAGTTTCTGAAGAAGAAACTGAAGAACGCTTCGGTGGGCCGCGTGGTCATCGAGCGTCCGGCCAAGAATGCACGTATCACCATTTACAGCTCGCGTCCGGGCGTGGTGATCGGCAAGAAGGGCGAGGACATCGAGCTGCTGAAGGCAGAACTGCAGCGTCGCATGGGCGTGCCCGTGCACGTGAACATCGAAGAAATCCGCAAGCCGGAAGTCGATGCGCAGCTGATCGCCGATTCGATCACGCAGCAGCTCGAGCGCCGCATCATGTTCCGTCGCGCCATGAAGCGCGCGATGCAGAACGCAATGCGTCTGGGTGCCCAAGGCATCAAGATCATGAGCTCGGGCCGTCTGAACGGCATCGAAATCGCCCGTACCGAGTGGTACCGCGAAGGCCGTGTGCCCCTGCACACGCTGCGCGCCGATATCGACTACGGCTTCTCGGAAGCAGAAACCACCTACGGCATCATCGGTGTCAAGGTGTGGGTGTACAAGGGTGACCACCTCGGTCGCAACGACGCACCCGTCGTGGAAGAGCCGAAAGAAGACGAGCGTCGCCGCCGCCCGGGTCGCCCGGAAGGTCGTCGCCGTGAGGGCGATCGCCCGGCCGGTCAGCGCCGCGGTGCTGGTGCAGGTGCTCCCCGCCGTAGCGGTGGCGCCGACGCCAAGACTGGAGAATAAGCATGCTGCAACCTAAGCGCAGGAAGTACCGCAAGGAGCAGAAGGGCCGTAACACCGGTATCGCCACGCGCGGTAACGCCGTGTCGTTCGGCGAATTCGGCCTGAAGGCGATGGGCCGCGGCCGTCTGACCGCACGTCAGATTGAGTCGGCCCGTCGTGCGATGACCCGCCACATCAAGCGTGGCGGCCGCATTTGGATCCGGATTTTCCCGGACAAGCCGATCTCGAAGAAGCCTGCTGAAGTCCGTATGGGTAACGGTAAGGGCAACCCGGAATACTACGTGGCTGAAATTCAGCCGGGCAAGATGCTGTACGAAATGGACGGCGTCGGCGAAGAACTGGCACGCGAGGCGTTCCGCCTGGCTGCTGCCAAGCTGCCGATCGCGACCAGCTTCGTGGTGCGTCAGGTCGGAACGTAAGGAGCACACACCATGAAAGCATCCGAACTGCGCGACAAAGATGTCGCAGGGCTGAACCAGGAGCTCTCTGAGCTGCTGAAGGCTCAATTTGGCCTGCGCATGCAAAAGGCGACGCAACAGCTGCAGAACACCAGCCAGCTGAAGAAGGTGCGTCGTGACATCGCGCGTGTCCGCACCGTGCTGGGCCAGAAGGGGAACCAGAAATGACTGAAGCAGCAACGTCCCTGAAGCGCACGCTCGTCGGTCGCGTTGTCAGCAACAAGATGGACAAGACCGTGACGGTCCTGGTCGAAAACCGCGTCAAGCATCCGCTGTACGGCAAGTACGTGGTGCGCTCGAAGAAGTACCATGCGCACGACGAAGCCAACCAGTACAACGAAGGCGACAAGGTTGAGATCACGGAATCGCGTCCGATCTCGCGCACCAAGTCGTGGGTGGTGTCGCGCCTGCTTGAAGCCGCACGCGTGATCTAAAACAACAGCTAAGCAGTTTGCTGTTGCAAGACCGAGATTATGTGCTATAGTCTCGGTCTTTCCCTTTGAGAGGGTTACTGGCGATTCGGCTGGTGGCTCGGGCAAAGAGAAGAGTGAATGGGTCTGGTGGCACTCGCTGCCAGGCAGCTACCGACTTCAAGTTGATCAACCCAATCGCGGTTGGCGCAATGCCAGCAGCCGGCGGGACCAAGACTGATCGCTTCTACGCATTGTGCGTAAGGGCGAATTAAGTTGGGACGAGAACACCATGATTCAGACAGAAAGCCGGCTCGAAGTGGCCGATAACACGGGTGCGCGTGAAGTCATGTGCATCAAGGTGCTGGGCGGTTCGAAGCGCCGCTACGCCAGCGTCGGCGACATCATCAAGGTCAGCGTCAAGGATGCTGCCCCGCGTGGTCGCGTGAAGAAGGGCGATATCTACAACGCCGTGGTGGTGCGTACCGCCAAGGGCGTGCGCCGTCCTGACGGCTCGCTCATCAAGTTCGACGGCAATGCCGCCGTGCTGCTGAACACCAAGCTTGAGCCGATCGGCACCCGCATTTTCGGGCCGGTCACTCGCGAACTCCGTACCGAGCGCTTCATGAAGATCGTGTCGCTCGCGCCGGAAGTGCTGTAATCGGAGGCCGCATGAACAAGATTCGCAAGGGCGATCGCGTCATCGTCCGCACCGGTAAAGACAAGGGTAAGCAAGGGACCGTGCTGTCGGTGCTTGCTGAGCACGTGACGGTGGAAGGCGTGAACGTTGCGAAGAAGCACGTGCGCCCGAACCCGATGCTGGGTACCACGGGTGGTGTGGTCGACAAGGTCATGCCCATCCATATTTCGAACGTTGCGCTCGTGGATGCCAATGGCAAGCCGTCGCGCGTCGGCATCAAGGTTGAAGGCGGCGTGAAGACGCGTGTCCTGAAGACTACTGGTGCTGGCGTCGGCGCTTGATTCTGGGCAATAGAGAGGAGTTGAGCATGACTGCACGTCTGCAAGAGTTTTACAAAGAGAAGGTTGTGCCCGAGCTGATCAAGCAGTTCGGTTACAAGTCCGTGATGGAAGTGCCGCGCATCACCAAGATCACCCTGAACATGGGTCTTGGCGAAGCCATCAATGACAAGAAGGTCATTGAGCACGCCACCGGCGACCTGATCAAGATTGCTGGCCAGAAGCCCATCGTGACGAAGGCCCGCAAGGCTATCGCCGGCTTCAAGATTCGCCAGGGTTACCCGATCGGCACGATGGTCACGCTGCGTGGCCAACGCATGTACGAATTCCTGGACCGCTTCATCACCGTGTCGCTGCCGCGTGTGCGCGACTTCCGCGGTGTGTCGGGCAAGGCATTCGACGGTCGTGGCAACTACAACATCGGTGTGAAAGAGCAGATCATTTTCCCCGAGATCGAGTACGACAAGATCGACGCACTCCGTGGTCTGAACATCAGCATCACGACGACTGCGAAGAACGACGAGGAAGCAAAGGCGCTCCTCAATGCGTTCAAGTTCCCGTTCCGTAATTAAGGGGTTACCGTGGCTAAATTGTCTCTGATCGAACGCGAGAAGAAGCGTGCCAAGCTCGTGGCCAAGTACGCTGAGAAGCGCGCCGCTCTCGAAGCCATCGTGGCAGACCAAAGCAAGTCGGAAGAAGAGCGTTACGAAGCGCGCCTGAAGCTGCAAGCACTGCCGCGCAACGCGAATCCGACTCGTCAGCGCAACCGCTGCTCGATCACCGGTCGTCCCCGCGGTACGTTCCGCAAGTTTGGCCTGGCGCGTAACAAGCTCCGTGAGATCGCCTTCAAGGGCGAAATCCCGGGTCTGACGAAAGCCAGCTGGTAATCACGCACAGGCTACAGGAGAAACACTATGAGCATGAGCGATCCGATCGCCGATATGCTGACGCGTATCCGCAACGCGCAAGCGGTGGAAAAAGCGTCGGTGGTCATGCCGTCGTCGAAGCTGAAGGTGGCAATCGCCAAAGTCCTGAAGGACGAAGGCTACATCGACGAATTCGCCGTGACCGAGCAGGGTGGCAAGTCCACGCTGACGATTGGTCTGAAGTACTACGCCGGCCGTCCGGTCATCGAGCGCCTGGAGCGCGTCTCGAAGCCTGGTCTGCGTGTGTACAAGGGCCGTAATGAAATCCCGCAAGTGATGAACGGCCTGGGCGTCGCCATCATCTCGACCCCGCAGGGTCTGATGACGGACCGCCGTGCGCGCGCAACCGGTGTCGGTGGCGAAGTCATTTGCTACGTCGCCTAAGGGAGGGGAACCATGTCTCGCGTAGGTAAGGCTCCCATCGCGCTGCCCAAGGGCGCCGAAGTTAATTTTGCTGGTGGTCTGCTGACCGTCAAGGGCCCGCTGGGCACGCTGACGCAGCCGATTCACTCGCTGGTCAAGGTCAACACCGACAACGGCACGATCACGTTCGAGCCGGCAGATGAGTCGCGTGAAGCCAATGCGTTGCAAGGCACGATGCGCGCCCTGACGGCCAACATGGTCAAAGGCGTGACGACGGGCTTCGAGCGCAAGCTGAACCTGGTCGGCGTGGGTTACCGTGCTTCACTTCAAGGCACTGCCCTGAAGCTGCAACTCGGTTTCTCGCACGACGTGATCCATGAGATGCCGGAAGGCGTGAAGGCGGAAACGCCGACGCAGACCGAAATCATCATCAAGGGTTCGGACAAGCAGAAAGTTGGTCAGGTCGCCGCTGAAGTGCGTGGCTATCGTCCGCCTGAGCCCTACAAGGGCAAGGGTGTGCGCTACGCAGACGAGCGTGTGATCCTGAAGGAAACCAAGAAGAAGTAAGGGTGCACATCATGAACAAAAATGACTCGCGTTTGCGCCGTGCACGTCAGACCCGCCTGAAAATTGCGGAGCTGAACGTCGCTCGCCTGGCTGTGCACCGTACTAACCTGCACATCTACGCGCAGGTCTTCTCGGAAGACGGCACGAAGGTTCTGGCTGCGGCCTCGACGGCAGAAGCCGAAGTCCGCAAGGAGCTGAACGGCAACGGTGGTAACACCGCGGCTGCCACTCTGGTGGGTAAGCGTATTGCTGAGAAGGCGAAGGCTGCTGGCATCGAAGCCGTGGCGTTCGATCGCTCGGGTTTCCGTTATCACGGTCGCGTGAAGGCACTGGCTGACGCGGCACGCGAAGCTGGCCTGAAGTTCTAAGCCGGCATAGAGGATATCGTCATGGCAAAAATTCAACCTAAGGTCCAAGGGGACGAACGCGACGACGGTCTTCGCGAGAAGATGATCGCGGTCAACCGCGTGACCAAGGTGGTCAAGGGCGGCCGGATTCTCGGTTTCGCTGCTCTGACCGTGGTCGGCGACGGCGACGGTCGTATCGGCATGGGCAAGGGCAAGGCGAAGGAAGTGCCCGTGGCCGTGCAGAAGGCAATGGACGAAGCCCGTCGCAAGATGGTCAAGGTCCCGCTGAAAAACGGTACGCTGCAGCACGAAGTGGTTGGCAAGCATGGCGCCGCTAAGGTGCAAATGATGCCCGCGAAGGACGGTACTGGCGTGATCGCCGGCGGTCCGATGCGCGCCATCTTCGAAGTGATGGGCGTGACGAACATCGTGACCAAGTCGCACGGTTCGACCAATCCTTACAACATGGTGCGCGCAACGCTGGACGGCCTGCGCAAGATGAGCACCCCGGCTGAAATTGCTGCCAAGCGTGGCAAGTCGGTCGAAGAAATCCTCGGCTAAGCCGAAGGGATAGGTGAACGATATGTCGCAGAAAACCGTGAAAGTCCAACTCGTGCGTAGCCTGATCGGTACGCGCGAAGACCACCGCGCCACGGTGCGTGGTCTGGGCCTGCGCCGCATGAACTCGGTGTCCGAATTGCAGGACACGCCGGCAGTGCGCGGCATGATCAACAAGGTGTCCTACCTGGTCAAGGTCATCGGCTAAGGCAAGACGGAGAAGAACATGCAACTGAATAACCTGAAGCCGGCAGCCGGCTCCAAGCATGCCAAGCGCCGCGTTGGTCGCGGTATTGGCTCGGGCCTGGGCAAGACGGCTGGTCGTGGTCACAAGGGTCAGAAGTCGCGTTCGGGTGGTTTCCACAAGGTCGGCTTCGAAGGCGGCCAGATGCCCCTGTATCGTCGTCTGCCCAAGCGTGGTTTCACCTCGCTGACCAAGGAATTCACCGCCGAAGTGCGTCTGGGCGACCTGGCGGGTCTGCCGATCGAAGAAATCGATCTGCTGTCCCTCAAGCAAGCCGGCCTCGTTGGCGAGATGGTCAAGAGCGCCAAGGTGATCCTGTCGGGCGAGATCGACAAGAAAGTGGTTCTGAAGGGCCTGGGTGCAACGGCTGGGGCGAAAGCCGCAATCGAAGCGGCTGGTGGCTCGCTGGCCTAATGCCTGCTGTTTCACACTGACGGAGCATCCGTTTGGCCACGGCGAAACCTAATGTGATGGCCCAAGCCAAGAACACGGCCAAGTACGGCGACCTTCGCCGTCGGCTGGTGTTCCTGGTCCTGGCACTGCTGGTGTATCGGATCGGCGCGCACATTCCTGTGCCTGGCATCGATCCGGATCAACTGGCGCAGCTTTTCCAACGGCAGTCAGGCGGCATCCTCGGGATGTTCAACCTGTTCTCCGGTGGTGCGCTGTCGCGGTTCACGGTGTTTGCGCTGGGGATCATGCCGTACATTTCGGCGTCGATCATCATGCAGCTGCTGACGATCGTGCTACCGCAGCTGGAATCGCTCAAGAAGGAAGGCCAAGCCGGCCAGCGCAAGATTACGCAGTACACGCGCTACGGTACGGTCCTCCTGGCGACGTTCCAGGCGCTTGGGATTGCGGTGGCGCTCGAAGCACAGCCTGGTCTGGTTCTGGATCCGGGTCTGATGTTCCGAGCGACCGCAGTGATCACGCTGGTGACGGGCACGATGTTCCTGATGTGGCTGGGTGAGCAGATTACCGAGCGCGGTCTGGGCAACGGGATCTCGATCATCATCTTTGGCGGGATTGCAGCAGGTCTGCCCAATGCCATCGGCGGGCTGTTTGAGCTGGTGCGCACGGGATCGATGGGGATTTTCTCCGCGATTCTGGTGGTGGCGATCATTGGCGCGGTGACTTTCGTGGTGGTGTTCATTGAACGCGGCCAACGCAAGATCCTCGTCAACTACGCCAAGCGGCAGGTCGGTAACAAGATTTATGGCGGTCAGTCGTCGCATTTGCCGCTGAAGTTGAATATGGCTGGGGTGATTCCGCCGATCTTTGCATCGTCGATCATTCTGTTCCCGGCCACGATCGCGGGCTGGTTTACAGCCGGCAACTCGACGAATCCGGTCACCCGATTCGTCAAGGACCTGGCAGCAACGCTGTCGCCAGGTCAGCCGGTGTACATCCTGCTGTATGCGGCTGCGATCATCTTCTTCTGTTTCTTCTACACGGCGCTGGTCTATAACAGCCGCGAAGTGGCAGATAACCTGAAGAAGAGTGGGGCGTTCATTCCGGGCATCCGCCCGGGCGAGCAAACCACGCGGTATATCGACAAGATTCTGGTGCGTCTGACCCTGGCGGGTGCGATCTACATCACGCTGGTGTGTCTGTTGCCGGAGTTCTTGGTGCTGCGCTGGAATGTGCCGTTCTACTTTGGTGGGACGTCGCTGTTGATCATCGTGGTGGTCACGATGGACTTCATGGCGCAAGTGCAGTCCTACGTGATGTCTCAGCAGTACGAGTCTTTGATGAAGAAGGCGAATTTCAAGGGCAACCTGACGCTCCGTTAAAAAGAGCGGTCGCACGAAGCTAAAGAGACATGGCTAAAGACGACGTGATTCAGATGCAGGGTGAGGTGCTGGAAAACCTTCCCAACGCAACGTTTCGCGTCAAGCTAGAGAACGGCCACGTAGTGTTAGGCCATATTTCCGGCAAGATGCGGATGCATTACATCCGCATCTTGCCCGGGGACAAGGTGACGGTCGAATTGACCCCGTATGATCTGTCCCGCGCGCGCATCGTATTCCGGGCGAAGTGAGCGGACTGGAATTGAAGGAAGAGGAAAATCATGAAAGTGCTGGCTTCTGTTAAGCGCATTTGCCGCAACTGCAAAATCATCAAGCGCAAGGGCGTGGTGCGTGTGATCTGCTCGTCGGACCCGCGTCATAAGCAGCGCCAAGGCTAATTTCGCAAAGAGGATTGACGAATGGCACGTATCGCAGGGGTCAACATCCCCAACCACAAACATACCGTGATTGGCCTGACGGCGATCTACGGTATCGGCCGCTCGCGCGCTCAGAACATTTGCGAGGCTACTGGCATCCCGACCGACAAGAAGGTCAAGGACCTGACGGATTCGGACCAGGAAGCGCTGCGTAAGGAAATCGAGAAGTTCCTCGTCGAAGGCGATCTGCGCCGTGAAACGACGATGAACATCAAGCGCCTGATGGATCTGGGCTGCTACCGTGGCGTGCGCCATCGCAAGGGCCTGCCGATGCGTGGTCAACGTACCCGCACCAACGCCCGTACCCGTAAGGGTCCGCGCAAGGCCGGCGTCGCGCTCAAGAAGTAATCCGTCGGGTAAAGGATAGGAACTATGGCAAAAGCAGCGAATACCGCCGCCCAGCGCGCGCGTAAGAAGGTTCGCAAGAACGTCGCCGACGGCATCGCGCACGTTCACGCGTCGTTCAACAACACGATCATCACGATCACCGACCGTCAGGGCAACGCTCTGTCGTGGGCGACGTCGGGTGGCCAGGGCTTCAAGGGCTCGCGTAAGTCGACGCCGTTCGCGGCTCAGGTCGCTGCTGAAAGTGCTGGCCGCGTGGCGCAGGACCAAGGCATCAAGAACCTGGAAGTGCGCATCAAGGGCCCGGGCCCGGGCCGTGAGTCGGCTGTGCGTGCACTGAACAACCTGGGTATCAAGATCGCCGTGATCGAAGACGTGACGCCGGTGCCGCACAACGGCTGCCGTCCGCCGAAGCGTCGTCGTATCTAAGTGATTCGACCGGCCGCGCCAGTTGCTGGCGAGGTCGGTCTGCGGGTGCTATACTTGCCCGCCTGCCTGTCTTCCGGATTTTTCTGGAAGGCGGGTTTCGTCTTTTCATAAGCCCACCGTTCGCCTCGTTCCGATTGTGGAAGCGCTGGCGGACCATTCGCAGAGTTCAAGCTGCGGATGACTGATAACAAAGGAACGCAACGTGGCACGCTATACCGGCCCCAAGGCGAAACTGTCTCGCCGCGAAGGTACTGACCTTTTCCTGAAGAGCGCACGCCGCTCGCTCGCCGACAAGTGCAAGCTGGACAGCAAGCCTGGCCAGCACGGTCGCACTTCCGGTGCTCGCACCTCCGACTACGGCAACCAACTGCGCGAAAAGCAGAAGGTCAAGCGCATCTACGGCGTGCTGGAGCGTCAATTCCGCCGCTACTTCGCTGAAGCCGATCGCCGCAAGGGCAACACGGGTGAAACCCTGCTGCAACTGCTGGAATCGCGCCTGGACAACGTCGTCTACCGCATGGGCTTCGGCTCGACCCGCGCTGAAGCGCGTCAGCTGGTGTCGCACAAGGCGATCCTGGTGAACGGCGTGGCACTGAACGTGCCGTCGGCCCAGATCAAGTCGGGCGACGTGGTTGCCATCCGCGAAAAGTCGAAGAAGCAAGTGCGTATCGCTGAATCGCTGACGCTGGCTGAGCAAAGCGGTTTCCCGACCTGGGTTGCCGTGGATGCCAAGAAGATGGAAGGTACCTTCAAGCAAGTCCCGGATCGTGCAGATATCGCCGGTGACATCAACGAAAGCCTGATCGTCGAATTGTATTCGCGTTAATGACGACGCCCGTGCCGAAAGGTGCGGGCTTCTTGCGCTTTTTGGGGACGCTCATCGTCAACAAAATTGTGTTCGTGCGCCTGCCGTATCTTGGCGCCGTCCCAATCTGGTTCGTTACGTGCCGCAACGCGATTGCGGCACGCGCGTCTTCCGTCGCGGTGGACGCGACGGAATCTTTCCAGTCCAATCCGTCAGCCTTATCGGTGTAACGAGCCGAGGGTATTGAAACAGGACAACCTACATGCAAACAGCACTCCTCAAGCCCAAAATTATTGCGGTTGAGCCGCTTGGCGATCATCACGCGAAGGTCGTCATGGAACCGTTCGAGCGCGGCTACGGCCACACGCTCGGTAACGCGCTGCGCCGCGTGCTGCTGTCGTCGATGGTCGGCTATGCCCCGACCGAAGTCACGATCGCTGGGGTCGTCCACGAGTATTCCACCATCGACGGCGTGCAAGAAGACGTCGTCAACCTGCTGCTGAACCTGAAGGGCGTGGTGTTCAAGCTGCACAACCGTGATGAAGTCACGGTGTCGCTGCGCAAGGAAGGCGAAGGTGTGGTGACCGCTGCTGATATCGAGCTGCCGCACGATGTCGAGATCATCAACCCGGGTCACGTGATCGCCAACCTGTCGGCTGGCGGCAAGCTTGACCTGCAACTGAAGGTCGAGCAAGGCCGTGGCTATGTGCCGGGTAACGTGCGTAAGTTTGGCGACGAGTCGAGCAAGGTCATTGGCCGCATCGTGTTGGACGCCTCGTTTGCGCCGGTGCGCCGCGTGTCGTACGCCGTTGAGTCCGCTCGTGTGGAACAGCGTACCGATCTCGACAAGCTGGTGATGAACATCGAAACCAACGGCGTGATCTCGCCGGAAGAGGCGATTCGCCAGTCGGCTCGCATCCTGGTGGACCAACTGTCGGTGTTCGCTGCCCTGGAAGGCACGGAAAGCGCTGCTGAGGCCGCCGCCGCCCGCGCACCGCAGATCGATCCGATCCTGCTGCGCCCGGTTGACGACCTGGAGCTGACGGTGCGTTCGGCCAACTGCCTGAAGGCCGAAAACATCTACTACATCGGCGACCTGATCCAGCGTACCGAGAACGAGCTGCTGAAGACCCCGAACCTGGGTCGCAAGTCGCTCAACGAGATCAAGGAAGTCCTCGCTTCGCGTGGCCTGACGCTCGGCATGAAGCTCGAGAACTGGCCGCCTGCAGGTCTCGAGAAGTAATTGCAAGTTGTCGGCCGGTGCGTGTGCATCGGCCGGTTTTTCCGCCGTTGTTGTCTGGGCGGCTCATTGTTAAAGCTACCGGCCCGCGCCTCGCAAGGGGTGATAGAAGAGCTGGTCAAACACTCTTAAGAAGGAATCATCATGCGTCACCGTCATGGTTTGCGGAAACTGAACCGCACCTCGTCGCACCGTCTCGCGATGCTGCGCAACATGTCCAACTCGCTGCTGCAGCACGAGCTGATCAAGACCACCCTGCCGAAGGCCAAGGAACTGCGCAAGGTTGTCGAGCCGCTGATCACGCTGGCCAAGAAGGACACCGTTGCTAACCGCCGTCTGGCTTTCGCCCGCCTGCGCGACCGCGACATGGTCACCAAGCTGTTCACGGAACTGGGCCCGCGTTTCGCGACCCGTCCGGGTGGCTACACCCGTATCCTGAAGTTCGGCTTCCGTCAGGGCGACAATGCGCCGATGGCATTGGTCGAGCTGCTGGACCGTCCGGAAGTTGCCGAGGCTGTGGACGCCGAAGCCGCTGAGTAAGATCAGCCGAGGTTTGCCGGTGCGACACGTCGTCGCGCCGGGTGAGCCGAAAGTGCGCCGAATGTCCCTTTCGAGCGCGCATTACAATGAAGCCAGGATTCGCATCCTGGCTTTTTTGTTGTCTGCGCTCGGCTATTTGGCCATGGGAGCGCATCTGTGGAGTTTCCATGTCTGCCGGAACCGATGTGCTGCTGGTGCTGACCAATCTGCCGGATGCCGACAGCGCCGACCGTGTGACCAAAGTCGTGCTCGAATCTCGGCAGGCCGCGTGCGTCAATCGCTTGCCTGCCTGCGCGTCGGCATACTGGTGGAATGGCGCGATCGAACAGGCGACCGAGATTCCGCTGTTGATCAAGACCACGCGTGCGACGTATTCCGCGCTCGAAGCGGTGTTGCGCAAGGCACATCCTTACGAGGTGCCCGAGATCATCGCCGTGCCGGTGACCGCGGGCCTGCCGGCGTATCTTGCGTGGGTGGCCGGCGAGACGCGACCACCTTCTGTTTGAAGTTAGATTGCCGTTGATATGACCTTCTCTTCGTCCCCGCCAATGCGCCGTGTGCTGCAGTTGCTGATGCTGCTGGTCGCCGTGCTGATGCTGCGCGTACCGGTGCACGCTGCTGACGATTTCCTGCCGCCCGAGCAGGCGTTCCGCTTCTCAGCCAAGCAACTCGATGGGCAGACGGTCGAGGTCAAGTTCGCCATTGCCGACGGTTATTACATGTACCGCGAGCGCTTGGCCGTGGTGGCGGACCCCGCAACAGTCACATTCGCGCCGCTTGAACTGCCTGCGGGCAAGATCAAGCACGACGAGAACTTCAACAAGGAGGTCGAGACCTATCGCCATGAGCTCGTCTTCCACGTCAAGGCGCAAGACGCATCGGCGCCGTTCACGTTGGTCGTCACCTCACAAGGCTGTGCGGACCAGGGCCTGTGCTATCCACCGATGAAGAGCCGATTCCAGGTGGAGCCGGCCTCTGTGTCGAGTGTGCCAACGGCACCGGGCGCCGCAGTAGTCAGCGGGGCCGAGTCCTCTTCCGACGACAAGCTCGGCCGCATCGCCAGCACGCTGGGCAGTGGCAACCTCGGGGCAATTGCCTTGCTGTTCTTCGGCTTTGGTTTGCTGCTGACATTCACACCGTGTGTGCTGCCCATGTTGCCGATCATCTCGGCCATCGTGGTGGGCGAGCATGCCACGCGCATGCGTGCTGCGGTGGTGTCCGTGGCATATGTGCTAGGGATGGCGACGGTCTACACGGCGCTTGGCGTGGCGGCGGGCTTGGCGGGGCAGGGGCTTCAGGCTGCGCTGCAGAACCCTTGGGTGTTGGGCGCGTTTGCGTTGCTGATTGCATTGCTGTCGCTGTCGATGTTCGGCTTGTACGAGCTGCAGTTGCCGGCGTCGTGGCATCACCGGTTGACGCAGGCATCCAACAAGCTGAGTGGCGGCCAGATTGCGGGCGCCGCCGTCATGGGGGCATTGTCGGCGCTGATCGTTTCACCGTGCGTGACGGCACCCTTGGCGGGGGCGCTCGCTTACATTGCACAAACCGGCAATGCGGCAACGGGTGGTACAGCGCTGTTTGCCCTGTCCATGGGGATGGGTGTGCCGCTGATTCTGGTGGGCGTGGGTGCCGGCAATCTGCTGCCGCGGTCGGGGCATTGGTTGACCGTCACCAAGGCGATCTTCGGCTTCATTCTGCTGGCCGTGGCCCTGTACATCGTGCAGCCGGTGCTGCCCGCATGGGCTGCAATGGTGGCCTGGGGCGCGCTGCTGATCGGTGCGGCCGTGTTTCTGCGGACGTTCGATTCGCTGCCAGACGGCGCGGGCAACGTGCAGCGTCTGGGCAAGGTGGTGGGCGTGGTACTGGCGCTGGCGGGCGCGGCGCAACTGGTGGGCGTGGCCGCAGGTGGGCGAGATCCGCTGCAACCGTTGGCCGGCGTGCTGCGCGCATCGACCGGTGCATCCGCGCAAGCCGAGGCGCATGGCCTGACCTTCAAGCGCGTGAAGAGCACGGACGAACTCGACGCCGAGGTACGCAACGCCAGTGCGTCGGGTCGCGCGGTGATGCTCGACTTCTACGCCGACTGGTGCGTGAGCTGCAAGGAAATGGAGCGCCTGACCTTCACGGATGCGCGGGTGCGCACGGCGCTCGCCGATGTGGTGCTGCTGCAGGCCGATGTGACGGCCAACAGCGCGGATGACCAGGCGCTGCTCAAGCGCTTTGGCCTGTTTGGCCCGCCCGGCACGATCTTCTTTGATACGCAGGGTCGTGAGGCGCAGGCCCGCGTGGTCGGCTTCGAGCGCGCCGACACCTTCCTCGCCAGTCTGCGCCGCGCTCTCGGTGCAAGCGGCGCAGCACAGACGGCAAAAACTTCTACCTGATCACCCGCGCAGCAAGCGGGCGGCGTCCAGTGCGAAGTACGTCAGGATGCCGTTCGCGCCGGCGCGCTTGAACGCCAGCAACGATTCCAGCACGACCTTGTCGTGATCCAGCCAGCCGTTCTGCGCGGCGGCCTTCAGCATCGCGTATTCCCCGCTGACTTGGTACACGTAGGTCGGGAAGCGGAATTCATCCTTCACGCGGCGCACGATGTCGAGGTACGGCATGCCGGGCTTGACCATCACCATGTCGGCGCCCTCGGCGATGTCGAGCGCCACTTCGCGCAGCGCCTCGTCCGAGTTGGCCGGGTCCATCTGGTAGGTCATCTTGTTGCTCTTGCCCAGGTTGGCCGCCGAACCCACCGCATCGCGGAACGGGCCGTAGAACGCTGAAGCGTACTTGGCCGCGTAGGCCATGATGCGCGTGTAGATGTGGTCGTCGTGCTCCAGCGCCAGGCGGATGGCGCCGATGCGGCCGTCCATCATGTCGGACGGCGCGACGATGTCCACGCCCGCCGCGGCTTGTACCAATGCCTGCGCGGTGAGGATCTCCACCGTCTCTTCGTTCAACACATAGCCGTTGGCATCGAGCACGCCGTCCTGGCCGTGGCTCGTATATGGGTCGAGCGCCACGTCGGTCAGGATACCCAGCTCGGGGAAGCGCGCCTTGAGCGCCTTCACCGCACGTGGGATCAAGCCTTCGGGGTTGGTCGCCTCGATGCCGTCCGGCGTCTTGATCGACGGCTCGATCACGGGAAACAGTGCCAGCACCGGAATGCCCAGCTGCACGCACTGTTCGGCCACGCCCAGCAGCACATCAACCGACACACGTTCGACGCCCGGCATCGACGGCACGGCCTGGCGCACGTTGGTGCCTTCGAGGATGAAGACGGGGTAGATCAGATCGTCGGGGGTGAGGCGCGACTCGCGCATCATGCGGCGGGAGAAATCGTCGCGGCGCATACGGCGCGGGCGATGGTCGGGGAAGCTTGCAGTCATGTCAGCGGACTCTAAGAACACACTGTGAAGTTTGAAAACTTTCGTGGCGATTATCCATCCTATGCACGGACAATGCGCCCGCGACGCTGGTGCAGCGTCCCCCGCGGCTCCTCCCTGACGCGGGTTCCCATCGATGGCTCGATGGGGTCGTTACCCCCGTTGCGCTTTTGGCGACGGGGTTTTTTTTGCCGGTTCGCTTTGCAGCGCGGGCTCCAGGGCTTCGGGCAGACACAGCCAACCTGCGACAATTCGCTGCGCCTCTTCGATGCCGCGGCGCTTCAGGCTGGAGAACAGCTGCACCGTGAGTGACACGTCACCTTCGATCTGCGCGCGGTAATCGGCCAGCACCTTGCGTGCCGCCATCAGCGCGCGCGACGCATCGTTGTTGGTCAGCTTGTCGGCCTTCGTGAGCAGCACGTGGATCGGCTTGCCCGTCGGCAGGAACCACTCGACCATCTGGCAATCGAGGTCGGTGAAGGGGCGGCGCGCGTCCATCATGATGACCAGGCCGGCCAGTTGCTGGCGCGCCTTGACGTAGTCGCCCAGCAGATGGACCCAGTGCGATTTGGTTTCGCCCGGCGCTTCGGCATAGCCGTAGCCGGGCAAGTCGACCAGGAAGCCGAGCGGGTCTTCCGCCTTGGCCGGCATCACGGAGAAATAGTTGATGTGCTGTGTGCGACCGGGCGTCTTACTGGAGAACGCCAACCGCTTCTGGTTGCACAGGATGTTGATTGCGGTGGATTTGCCTGCGTTGGAGCGGCCCGCAAACGCGACTTCCGGCACAGCGGTTGCCGGTAAATCACGCAAATGATTGACGGTGATGAAGAAACGGGCTTGATGCAGGAGCGACATGCGCGGCAGTACCTGTAGACTGCAGTTCAGAACTGCGTGGTTGCTGCGCCGCGAGGTCGCATTGCAGAGGCGTTATTGTACAATATGCCGGTTTACGGACGTCCCCTCCAGATCCGTCGCAGGACCGCCCCGAGGCCCGGGCCGGTCCGTTTTCATGCACGGTTCCGGTACGAGGAGAAGGGGATGCCCGGCGCCGCAGGGTCCGGCATTGGGCGGCGCACGCAGCATTCGAAAACAATCTAAACAAGGTGTGCGAATGAACCGCATCGCGAACGTTCTTGCTGTCGCAGCGCTGTCCCTGGCATCGGCCCTTTCCGTGGCCCACGCTGAAGAACAAAAGATTGCCAAAGCCGATGCTGCACGCGGCGAAACGCTCTTCAACACCGGCGTTCCCGCCAACGGCGTGCCGGCCTGTACGAGCTGCCACGGTGCTGGTGGCAACAGCGCCATGAACGTCAACCCGAAGCTGGCGGGTCAGCACGCCGAGTACATCGAGAAGCAACTCAAGGATTTCAAGGCCAAGACCGACCGTAACTACGCGGTCATGTCGCTGTACGCGGGCGCGCTGTCCGATCAGGACATGAAGGACATCGGCGCGTACCTGGGCAAGCAGGCTGCCTGGAAGCCGGGCTCGGCCAAGAGCAAGGACACCATCGAGCTGGGCCAGAAGCTGTACCGCGGCGGTGACGCCAAGCGCGGCATCGCAGCCTGCGCAGGCTGCCACGGCCCGACCGGTGCCGGTATTCCGGCGCAGTATCCGCGTATCGCAGGTCAGTTCTCTGAATACACCGAGGCGCAATTGGTGGCGTTCCAGAACGGCACGCGCAAGAACAGCGTGCAGATGCATGACCTGGCCAACCGCATGACGACTGAGCAGATCAAGGCGGTGGCCGACTACATCGCCGGCCTGCGCTAATCTGCCGCACCTGACCGTCTGGCAGGCGGTCGCACAATCAACAAGAAGAACAGGGTGGCAATGCGCCTGGCATCGCCGCCCTGTTTTCGTTTCTGAACAGGCTTTCTTCGCATGTCTTCGGTCTCCACTTCCGGCGTCCAGATCCGCTCCCGCCGCCGTGCACTGCGCGAGACGGTCGAGCTGCTGTCGTCGATGCGCTTTGCGATCAGCTTGCTGACCGTCATCGCCATCGCCAGCGTGATCGGCACGGTGCTCAAGCAGAACGAGCCGTACCCGAACTACGTCAACCAGTTCGGGCCGTTCTGGGCGGAGGTGTTCCGCTCGTTGACGCTGCCCACGGTGTACAGCGCGTGGTGGTTCCTGCTGATCCTGGCGTTTCTGGTGGTGTCGACCTCGCTGTGCATCGTGCGCAATGCGCCCAAGATGCTGGCCGACATGCGTACCTGGCGCGAGAACGTGCGCGAGGGCAGTTTGCGCGCGTTCCATCACAAGGACGAGTTCGACGCGCCCGCCGACGCGGCCACCGTCACGGCGCGCTTGGCCGCGCTGGCGCAGAACCGAGGCTTTCGCATCAAGGCGTTTTCGCGCGACGGTGGGGCCACGCTCATCACGGCCAAGGCCGGCGCCGGCAACAAGATCGGCTATATCCTGGCGCATTCGGCCATCGTCATCGTCTGCATCGGCGGGTTGCTCGACGGCGACATGATGATCCGCGCGCAGATGTGGTTTGGCGGCAAGTCGCCCATCAAGGGCAACGCGGTCATCAGCGAGATCGGGCCGGAGCACCGGCTCTCGGTGTCCAACCCGGGCTTCCGGGGCAATGCGTTCGTGCCGGAGGGCTCGACCGTCAGCACTGCGATCCTGAACATCGCCGACGGGGCGCTGATCCAGGACCTGCCGTTCATGATTACGCTCAAGAAGTTCACCGTTGAGCATTATTCGACCGGCATGCCCAAGCTGTTCGCCAGCGATATCGTCGTGACCGACCGCCGCACCGGCAAGCAGGTCGATGCGCGTGTCGAGGTGAACAAGCCGTTCGTGTATGACGGCGTGGCGATCTACCAGTCGAGCTTTGAAGACGGCGGCTCCAAGCTCAAGCTGACCGGCTTCCCGATGGCGGGGGGCGAGGCCAAGACGTTCACGCTGTCCGGCGTGGTTGGCCAAGACACCAAGCTGACCGGCCACGGTGCTGACTACACGGTCGAGTTCACCGATTTCCGCCTGATGAACATCGAGACGGTGACGGACGCCTCCGGCAAGCCCGACGCACGGGGCGTGGGCAAGAAGGGCGGCAATCAGGGGGACGATGCGAGCGGCCTGCGCGCCGAGCTGGGCAACGTCACCAAGATGACGCACGACCGTGACCTGCGCAACGTCGGCCCGTCGGTGCAGTACAAGCTGCGCGATGCAAACGGCCAGGCGCGCGAGTTCAGCAACTACATGCTGCCGGTCACGCTGGATGGGCAATCGGTGTTCCTGGCCGGCATGCGCACGCAGCCGGACGAGCCGTTCCGCTATCTGCGCATTCCGGCGGATGCGCAAGGCACGGTGAACGACTGGATGCGCCTGCGCGCCGCGCTGCAAAACCCGGCGATGCGTGCGGAGGCGGCGCGCCGCTTTGCACTGCTCTCCATGCCCGGCGAGGATCGCGCCGCACTGCGCAGCCAGTTGACCGACAGCGCCCGTCGCGCGCTCGACCTGTTCGCCGGTGCCGCTGCTGACCTGAAAGATGCCCCTGCCGAAGCGCAAGGTGGTTTTACAGCGATCGCCACCTTCCTGCAAAAGTCAGTGCCCGAAGGCGAGCGCGAGAAGGCGGCCGACGTGCTGATGAAGATCATCAACAGCGCGATGTGGGAGCTGTGGCAACTGGCCCGCGCGCAGGATGGCCTGCCCGCGCCTACTGTCGATGCGACGAGCAGCCAGTGGCTGCAGACCGCCATCAACTCGCTGTCGGACAATGTTTTCTACGGCGCACCTGTGTATCTGCAGCTTGCCGACTTCCAGCAGGTGCAGGCCAGCGTGTTCCAGCTCACGCGTGCGCCGGGCAAGAACATCGTGTATCTTGGGTCGCTGCTGCTGGTGCTGGGCGTGTTCTCAATGTTCTACGTAAGGGAGCGCCGCTGGTGGCTGTGGGTCAAGCCGCAATCCGGTCAGACCAACGAACGCACCTCCGGCGCACATGTGCTGACCGCCATGTCGACCATGCGCCGCACGCTCGACTTCGACCGCGAGTTCGAGCGCCTCAAGCAAGATGTTCGCGCCGTGACGGGCGCCCCCGCGATCCCCGGTTCTGCCAGTGCAGCAGACACCGACCCCAAACCAATGAAGTGAGCAGGTGATGGAAGCGACGAATCCTCCCCAAACGACCGTGGCGAGCGCTGATCTGGGTGCACTAGAGCGTGCGTCGTATTTCCGCCGGCTGGGCTGGTTCGACTGGCTGTTTGCCGCGGTGCTGGCTGCCGGCGCTGGTTATGCGTTCTCGCGTTACGGCGCCTACATGGATGGCTACGAGCGCGGCATTCTCGTCGCGGCTGTCCCCGCCTTCGCATGGCTGGGCTGGACGTGGAAGCCGGTGCGGGTGCTGATGATCGGCATTGCCGTGCTGTCGCTGTTCGGCATCTCGCAGTACAGCGGTGCGAACGGCCCCGAGCTCGCTCGCGCTGAGCACGCCTTCTTCCTGAAGTACTTCCTCGCCAGCCAGTCGGCCATCCTGTGGATGAGCGCGCTGATCTTCCTGTCCACGCTGTTCTTCTGGACAGGGTTGGCGCTGCGCTGGGAAGCGGGCAGCTCGATTGGTAGCAAGCTGTGCTGGGCGGCCGTGGTGCTGGGTCTGACTGGCATGCTGGTGCGCTGGTACGAGTCCTACCTGGTGGGGGCGGATATTGGCCACATTCCCATCTCGAACCTCTACGAAGTTTTCATCCTCTTCACGCTGATCACGTCGCTGTTCTACCTGTACTACGAGCAGCGCTACAAGACGCGCGCGCTTGGCCCGTTCGTGATGCTGGTGGTGTCGGCGGCGGTGGGCTTCCTGCTGTGGTACACGGTGTCGCGCGGCGCGCAGGAGATCCAGCCGCTGGTGCCGGCGCTGCAAAGCTGGTGGATGAAGATTCACGTGCCGGCCAACTTCATTGGCTACGGCACGTTTGCGTTGGCTGCCATGGTGGGCGCGGCTTACCTGCTCAAGGAGCACGGCATCCTGGTCGATCGCCTGCCGTCACTCGAAGTGCTGGATGATGTGATGTACAAGGCCATCACCGTCGGCTTTGCGTTCTTCACCATCGCCACAATTCTGGGCGCGCTGTGGGCGGCGGACGCCTGGGGCGGGTACTGGAGCTGGGATCCGAAGGAAACCTGGGCGCTGATCGTCTGGCTGAACTATGCGGCCTGGCTGCATATGCGCCTGATGAAGGGCCTGCGTGGCCGCATGGCGGCGTGGTGGGCGCTGATTGGCCTGCTGGTGACGACCTTCGCCTTCCTGGGCGTGAACATGTTCCTGTCGGGCTTGCACAGCTACGGCGAACTCTAAGTCACAAAAAATCCTCAGCGGACTGGAATAAAGACGCGCCTAGCGTGTTTACTGCTCTGTGAGGGCGCCTCATTTTTCCCCTTCCGGCGCCCCTCCCACCCAAGGAGAACAAGATGAGCCAGTCCGCAGCTTCCCCCCTGTTGTTTAACGCACGCCTGGCATTTGCCGGGGCCGTGGCGCTTGCCGCGTTCGGCTTGGCCGGTTGCAGCAGCATGGGCATGGGGATGTCCACGCCGATGGCCGTGAAGGTGACCAACGGCACGCTCACCGACGCACACGGCATGACGCTGTACACGTTCGATCGTGATGCCGCGGCCGGCAAGAGCGCCTGCAATGGCAAGTGCGCCGACAACTGGCCGGCGCTGGCCGCCAATGATGCCGATCAGCCATCCGGCGACTACACCATCATCACCCGCGACGACGGCAAGAAGCAGTGGGCCTACCACGGCAAGCCGCTGTACCTCTGGAGCAAGGACAAGATGCCTGGCGACCAGACTGGCGATGGCTTCATGAACGTCTGGCACGTGGCCAAACCGTAAGCACCGCCGCCCGACTGCCCGCGCTTCATGACCGACCTTGCCGGCCGCCTGATCGCGCTGACGCCGCGCTTGCGCCGTCACGCCCGCGGCCTGGTGGGTGACGCCACCCGCGCCGACGATCTCGTGCAGGACACGCTGGAACGCGCCTGGCGTTACCGCTGGCGTTTCCAGTTGCGCCCGAGGTTTGGTGCCGCGAGCGGCGAGAGCGACGGGCTGTTCGCGTGGCTGCTGACCATCATGCACCGCCTGCACCTAAACGCCGTGCGCCGGCCGGATCGGATTGAGTTGACCGACACGCTGCCCGACATCCCTGTCGACGAAGACCCCGGTCTGCGCCGTGATCTGCTGCGCGCGCTGGCCTCGCTGCCGGAGGATCAACGCGCCGTGCTGCTACTCGTTGGACTGGAGCAACTCGCCTACAAGGAAGCCGCCGACGTGCTCGGCGTGCCGCTGGGCACGGTGATGTCGCGCCTGTCGCGGGCGCGCGAGCGGATGCGTGTAGCGCTGGAAGGGACGTCCACCGCGCCGGGCGCTTCCGGTGATGGCAGCACTGCGCTGCACCGAGTGAAGTGAGGCCGACCATGTCTGCCGATGTTTCCCACACCGCCATCCACATCGACGAGCTCCATGCTTACGCCGACGGCCGCCTGGCTGCTGCGCGCCGTGCCGCCGTGGAGGCGTACCTTGCCGCGCACCCCGGTGCCGCCGCCGAGGTGGCCGGTTGGCGCAAGACCGATGCGCAGCTCCATCGCGCGCTTGATCCGCTTCTCAACGAACCGGTGCCGCCGCGGCGCATTCCGGCCGCCATTCTGGCCGCTGCGCAGCAACCACCGCGTGCGCGCGGCTTCGGCACGATGCGCGGTTGGAGTGTGCTGGCCCTGGGCGTGGCGTGTCTGGCGATTGGTACCGGCGCGGGCTGGCTAGGCCGGGGTGCGTTTGAGCCGGCCGTGCCGATGCAACGCTTTGCCAACGATGCACTCGTATCGCACGTCGTCTTTGCGCCCGAGTCGAAGCATATGGTGGAGGTGCCGGCTAACGAAGAGGCTCATCTCGTCACATGGCTGTCGCGGCGGCTGGATGCGCAACTGCGCATCCCCGACCTGACGCCGCTCGGCTACCGGCTCATCGGCGGGCGCCAGACCGTATCGGCGGATATGCCCACGGCCATGCTGATGTACGAAGGGCCGGACGGCACGCGCATCTCCGTGCAGTTGCGGCGCATGCCGAACAACCGCGATACCGGCTTCCGTTTGGAGACGCTGACGCCAGGCAACCGTGTGCTGCAGGCGATTCACCCGGCGGTGGATCACCCGCAGCCGATGGCGTTCTACTGGGCGGATCACGGGCTGGGGTTTGCGGTGTCTGGGCCGCTGGCGCGGGCGCAGTTGCTGGAAGTGGCGCAGGCGGTCTTTCGTCAGTACAGCGAGTTCACCGGGGCGCCGCAGGGAAAGGAATAGCGCCACAGAAATTTTTCGCCTTGCGCTGTCAGGTCGGCGGCGCTGGCACGACCAAGGACCATGGGAGCCAGACTCCCGCACAACGAGGACCACTGATCATGCTGATCAAGACCGACCGCTGGCTGCACGGTGACGACATCCCTGCCAGCGAGATCACCCCGCAGCACATCTTCGAGCAGCGCCGCCGCTTCCTGGCCGCTGCCGCCATGGGCGCGGCCGGCGCGACGCTGGCGCCGTGGGCATCGCGCGAGGCTTTCGCCGCCAATGCGCCGCTGGCCAAGCTGGCCGCCAAGTCCAACCCGGCCTACACCACGGTCGAGAAGGCCACGCCGTACGATCAGGTCACGACGTACAACAACTTCTACGAGTTCGGCACCGACAAGTCCGACCCGGCGCGTTATGCCGGCACGCTGCGCCCGCACCCCTGGCAGGTCAGCGTGGAAGGGCTGGTGAAGACGCCCAAGACCTATGACCTGGACGACCTGATGAAGCTCGCGCCGATGGAAGAGCGCGTCTACCGCCTGCGCTGCGTCGAGGGCTGGTCGATGGTGATTCCGTGGGTGGGTTTTCCGCTGGCCGAACTGATCAAGCGGGTGGAGCCGCAGGGCAGCGCCAAGTACATCCAGTTCATCTCGCTGGCCGACAAGCGCCAGATGCCGGGCGTCAGTAGCCCGGTGCTGGAGTGGCCGTACAGCGAGGGCCTGCGCCTGGACGAGGCAATGCACCCGCTGGCGCTGCTCACCTTTGGCCTCTACGGTCAGGTGCTGCCGAACCAGAACGGCGCGCCGGTGCGCGTGGTGCTGCCGTGGAAGTACGGTTTCAAGAGCGCCAAGTCCATCGTGAAGATCCGCTTTGTCGACAAGCAGCCGCCCACCAGCTGGAACATCGCCGCGTCCAACGAATACGGCTTCTACTCCAACGTGAACCCGACCGTGGATCACCCGCGCTGGAGCCAGGCCACCGAGCGCCGCATCGGCGAGGACAAGGGCGGCTTTGGCGGCCTGTTCGCACCCAAGCGCAAGACGCTGATGTTCAACGGCTACGACCAGGTCGCCCCGCTCTACGCGGGCATGGACTTGCGCAAGAACTTCTGAGGACGACATGAAACTGCTGCCGCCCATGCTGTCGCCCAAGCAACTGCGTGTGATGAAGATCGCCGTGTGGCTGGTGGCGCTCGTGCCGTTCCTGCGCATCGTCTTTCTGGGGGCGACTGATCAGTTCGGGGCGAACCCGCTGGAGTTCGTCACGCGCTCGACCGGCACGTGGACGCTGGTGCTGCTGTGCTGCACGCTGGCCATTACGCCACTGCGTCGCATCACCGGCATGAACTGGCTGATCCGCATCCGCCGCATGCTGGGCCTGTACACGTTCTTCTACGGCACGATCCACTTCCTGATCTGGCTGCTGGTCGATCGCGGGCTCGACCCAGCGTCGATGTTGAAGGACATCGTCAAGCGTCCGTTCATCACGGTGGGCTTCGCGGCTTTCGTGCTGATGATTCCGCTGGCGGCGACATCCACCAACGCGATGATCAAGCGCCTGGGCGGCAAGCGCTGGCAGTGGTTGCATCGGTTGGTGTACGTGACAGGCGTGCTGGGCATCCTGCACTACTGGTGGCACAAGTCCGGCAAGCACGACTTTGCGGAGGTGTCGATCTACGCAGCGGTGATGGCGGTGTTGCTGGGGTTGCGCGTTTGGTGGGCATGGCGTGGCGCACGGCAAGGCGCGATGGCGGCCGGCGCAATGCCGGCGCGTGATTGACCGGCGCGGATCGCCAAAGAAAAAGCCTCGCAACTGCGAGGCTTTTTCTTTGCGGTGATGCTGCCTTATGCCGGGAACAGATGCTCGCCGCGGATCTGGTCTTCAAAGCGCTCGCGCTCGCGCGCCAAGTGCACCTTGTCGCCATCCACGATGACTTCCGCCGCACGATTGCGCGTGTTGTAGTTCGAGCTCATCGTGAAGCCATACGCGCCGGCCGATAGGATTGCCAGCAAGTCGCCCGCCTGCACCGCCAGCGAACGATCGCGGCCGAGCCAGTCGCCCGATTCGCACACCGGGCCGACCACGTCGTAGACGACCGGTGCGCTTTCACCTTCGCGCACCGCAACGATGTGGTGATACGCCTCGTACATGGCCGGGCGGGCCAGGTCATTCATCGCCGCATCGACGATGCAGAAGTTCTTGCTGGCACCCGGCTTGAGGTATTCGACACGGGTGAGCAGCAGACCGGCGTTGCCCACCAGCGAGCGGCCCGGCTCGAACAGCACGGTGCGATCGCCAAAGCCGCGTTGCTCCACACGATCCAACAGCGTGCGTGCGAAGGCGGTGATGTCCGGCGGCGTCTCGTCGGTGTAGGTGATGCCCAGGCCGCCGCCCACGTCGATGTGCGACAGGCGGATGCCTTCGGCATCAAGCTTGCTCACCACGTCGAGCACCTTGTCCAGCGCGTCCAGGTATGGCGACACCTCGGTGATCTGCGAGCCGATATGGCAATCGATGCCGACCACATGCAGGTTGGGCATGGCGGCAGCGGCGCGGTAAGTCGGCAGCACTTCGTCAAAAGCCACGCCGAACTTGTTGCCCTTCAGGCCCGTCGAGATGTACGGGTGCGTCTTGGCATCCACGTCCGGGTTGATGCGCAGCGACACAGGCGCAGTCTTGCCCATCGATGCAGCCACATCGTTCAGGCGATGCAGCTCCGGGATCGACTCCACGTTGAAGCACGCCACGCCGACTTCCAGCGCGAAGCGCATATCATCCGCGTTCTTGCCCACGCCCGAGAACACCACCTTCGAGGCCGACACGCCGGTGGCGAGTACGCGCTTGAGTTCGCCGGCCGAGACGATGTCAAAACCGGCGCCCAACTGCGCGAAGATTTGCAGGAGCGCAAGGTTCGAATTGGCCTTGACGGCGTAGTGCACATGCGCGTTGCGACCCTCGCACGCGGCGGCGTAGGCGCGATAGTTGGCTGTGAGCGCAGCGCGCGAATACACGTAGGTGGGCGTGCCGAACTGCGCGGCAATCGCGTCGAGCGCGACACCTTCGATCATCAGGGCGCCGTCCTGGCGGATCAGGGACTCGGACATGGGTGGAGAGCAATCAAGGCGCTGCGTTGCATGAGGCAGGCAGCGCCGGTTGAAAAGAGAAACAGATCAGCGGTTGGCGGGCACCGCGCTGGCGGCGTCTGTCGCAGGTTTGGCGCCAGGCACCGGCGGCTGCGGCACGGCGTTCGGTCCGGCGATGCCAGGGTCGGTTGTCTGGGGTGCAGTCGGTGCCTGGGGCACCTTGGGCATGTACAGCGGCCCGCGAATCCCGCAGCCGGATAGACCTGCGGCCGTCAGGGTCAGGCCGACAGTGGCTACAATGGCGGCGATTCGTGTCATCGGATGGTGGTGCGGAAAAGAGCCACAAGGGTGCAACCTTGCGGCAATCAGAGTCACATGGGGCGAGGCGCCAAACGGTCGAAAAAGGCCGCGATGCCGCGCCCGCGCAAGATTTTGGAGTGTAGCATGCCCCCCCTGACCGAATCGGAGTTCCTGGCGCTGGCCGACGCGGAGCTTTCCCGCATCGAAAGCATCGTCGAGATTGCTGCTGACGAAGCTGACGCCGACATCGAAGTCAGCCGTGTTGGCAACGTGCTGACGCTGGAATTCGACGATGGCTCCAAGATCATCGTCAACAGCCAGGCGCCGATGCAGGAACTGTGGGTGGCCGCACGTGCCGGCGGATTCCACTTCCGCCACACCGACAGCCGCTGGACAGACACCCGCAGCGGCGAAGAACTCTACGTTGCCCTGTCGCGCTATGTCAGTCAGCAGTGCGAAGTGGATGTGACGCTGGCGGCCAACTGACCGCCACGCCCATCCGCCGTGCAAAAGAGAAGCCGCCCCGAAGGGCGGCTTTTTCGTTGGCGATGAAGCTCAGTTACCGCGGAACATGTCGAGAATCTTTTGCTTCTCCTGTTCCGGCGTCGGCGCCAGGCTGCCGCCCGGCTGCGGCTGGTCGCCGCCTGGTGCCGAGGCAGGGCCAGCGGCGCCCGGCATTGCATCGCCCAGACCCACCGAGGCAATGCCCTGACCGTTGGCGTATTCCTCGTAGGCCCAGTCGCCGGCCATTTGCACCACACCTTCGGGCGGCTGGCGATCTGTCTCGGGCTGACCCTTGAGGGCATAGCTCATGTAGTTGATCCAGATCGGCAAGGCCAGGCCGCCGCCGGTTTCGCGGTCACCCAGGCTGCGCGGGTTGTCGTAGCCCATCCAGGCCACGCCGACCAGCTTGGGCGTATAGCCGCAGAACCACGCGTCGAACGAGTCGTTGGTGGTGCCGGTCTTGCCGGCCATGTCGTTGCGGCCCAGCTTGGCCTTGGCCTGATAGCCCGTGCCGTTCGATACCACACTGCGCAGCAGCGAGTCCATGATGAAGTCGTTGCGTGGGTCGATCACGCGCACGGCGTCCTTGGCGGCCGTCATCGGGTGCGTTTGCTGGATGACCGTGCCGCGTGCATCGACCACGCGATCAATGATGTACGGGTTGACGCGGTAGCCCCCGTTGGCGAACACCGAATACGCGCCGGCCATCTGCAGGATCGTCACCGAGCCCGCGCCCAGCGCCATCGGCAGGTAGGCGGGGTGCTTGTCCGCCTCGAAACCGAAGCGCGTGATGTATTGCTGCGCGTACTGCGTACCAATGGTGCGCAGGATCCGCACGGACACGAGGTTCTTCGACTTCTGCAGCGCGCGGCGCATCGTCATCGGGCCGTCGTAGCCGCCGCCGTAGTTCTTCGGCTCCCACACCTGGCCGCCGGTGTCGCCCGTCGGGATCGACAGCGGCGCATCGTTGATCACCGTGGATGGCGAGAAGCCCTTGTCCACCGCCGCCGAGTAGATGAACGGCTTGAAGCTCGAACCCGGCTGGCGCCACGCTTGCGTGACGTGGTTGAACTTGCTGCGGTTGAAGTCAAAACCGCCGACCATCGAATAGATCGCGCCTGTCTGCGGGTCCAGCGAGACAAAGCCCGAGGCCACCTCCGGCAACTGCGTGATCGACCACTTCTGTGTCTTCGTGTCTTGAGTCACGCGAATGACCGCGCCCGCACGCAGCTTGATCTTTGGCTGCGCATTGGCCGACAGCGCAGCCTGTGCGAATTTCAGGCCATCGCCCGCCAGATCGATCGTTTCGCCCGACAGCATCGTCGCGCGCACCAGCTTCGGCGCCACACTCACCACCACGGCCGATTGCAGATCGTCGCTGCTCGGGTGCTCGAGCAGGGCATCGTCGATGGCCTGTTCGCGGTCATCCGCGTCGGCCGGCAGGTCAATGAAGGCCTCGGGGCCGCGGTAGCCGTGACGGCGCTCGTAGTCGAGGATGCCGCGACGCACCGATTGATAGGCCACGTCCTGATCGCCCTTGCGCAGCGTCGTATAGACGTTCAGGCCGCGCGTGTAGGTCTCTTCGCGGTATTGCGCATACATGAGCTGGCGCACCATTTCCGCCACGTACTCGGCGTGCACATCGAATTCATGACCTTCGCTGCGCACCGGCAGTTGCTCGTTGATGGCCTGGGTGTACTGCTCCGGCGTGATGTAGTGCAGGTCGCGCATGCGCTGCAGGATGTACTCCTGGCGCACCTTGGCGCGCTTCGGGTTCACCACCGGGTTGTACGCCGACGGCGCTTTGGGCAGACCGGCCAGCATGGCGGCCTCGGCCAGGGTAATGTCCCTGATGTTCTTGCCAAAATAGATCTGTTCGGCGCTGGCAAAGCCGTACGCGCGCTGGCCGAGGTAGATCTGGTTCATATAAAGCTCGAGGATCTGGTCCTTGCTCAGGCTGGCTTCGATCTTGTACGAGAGCAGCATCTCGTAGATCTTGCGCGTGAACGTCTTCTCGCTCGAGAGGAAGAAGTTGCGCGCCACCTGCATGGTGATAGTCGACGCGCCCTGCGACAGGCCGCCGTGCAGGTTGGCCAAGCCAGCGCGCAGTACGCCAACGAAGTCCACGCCGCCGTGCTCGTAGAAGCGATCGTCCTCGATGGCGAGCACCGCGCGTTTCATCACGTCGGGGATCTGCGCAATCGGCACGAAGCTGCGGCGTTCCTCGCCGAACTCGCCGATCAGGACGTTGTCCGCGGTGTAGACGCGCAGCGGAATCTTCGGCCGGTAATCGGTGATGACGTCGAGCGACGGCAGGTTTGGCGCGGCCACCAGCAGGGCATAACCCACCAGCAGCGCCCCGACGACCCCCATGGCAACGAACAGGCCGAACATCCAGAGGAGCAGACGCGCCCACAGCGGGCGGCGGGCTTTGGGCGGCTTGGGCGAAGCTGGGGTGGTTTGGGCAGTAGCCATTACAGGTGGGCACCGGGGGTGTCAGTCAGCGTGGCGGGGATTATATCTTCGGGACCCATGGGGTCCGCCCGATGAGGGGGTAACAGCGCGTAACGGCTGTCACGACTGCAGCGTGTGCTGCACTCGGGTGGCGTATCCGGCACCGCGTGCGCGCGGATTGTGCGCCTGCGTTAGCCTGATTCAAGGCGGAGAAGAATCCGCCGTTAGAAGTAGACGAAGCGGAAAGCAAGTCAGACGAAAGGGGTATCCCTCGATCGTGGGGTTTTGACAACGCTTTACGAATCGGCACCTGCGAAATGCACTGCGGTCCGCCGGAGCGTTTGCCTGTTCTAAAGGATTTTGTGAGAATCCAGCAGCAAATCCATGCAGGCTATGGCGCACGTTGGACGTGGAGCGGGCGCCAGGGTTCAAAAATATATAAACGGTGGGGTGTCTCTGTGCGACGGGGTTTGTTGTCCGGCCTGCTGCGCCGCAATATCGTCGGGATTGATATCGGGTCTTCCAGCGTCAAAGTGGTGGAGCTATCCGCCAATGGCAAGCAGGGGGATTTCCGTCTCGAGAAATGCGCTAGCGAGCTCATTGAACGCAGTGCCGTCGCGGACGGCAATCTGGTCAATATCGACGCGGTGGGCAGCGCACTCAAGCGCGCCATCGCCAAGGCAGGCATCCGCAGCAAGGATGCGGTACTGGCCATTCCGTCCAGCCTGACGGAATCACAAACCGTCAGCCTGCCCGACAACCTGACCGAAGACGAGCTCTTCGTGCAGGTCGAGAGCGAGGCCAACCGGCTGTTTCCGCCCTCGCAGAACGTCAATTTCGACTATGTCGTGATCGGCCCGTCCGAAACCGAGGGCGGGGTCGGTGTGCGCGTGACGGCAACGGTGTCCGAGCGTGTGACCGAGCGCGTGACCGCTGCCGAGATGGCAGGCCTCAAGCCGATCGTCATGGACGTGGAAGAAAACGCCATCCAGCGCGCCATGACCCACATGCTGGCGGTCAAGCATGACGCCACCGAAACCGAGATGCGCGACATGCCCGTGGTGGCGATGTTTCATCTGGGCGGCGCCCGCTCGCACGCACTGTTCTATCAAGGTTGGAAGGAACTGTACGAGCAACCGCTTTCTGGCTCGGGTGACCAACTCACACAGAGCATCTCGCGCTTGTTCTCGCTCGACCTGCTCAAGGCCGAGGTAAAGAAACGCAAGAACACGCTGCCCGACGAATACCGCAGCCAACTGCTCAAGCCGTCGCTGGAGACGCTGGCGATGGAAATCAGCCAGGCCATCCAGAACTTCATGTCGACCTCGAGCGTTGGCCGGGTCGATGAGATCGTGCTCTCGGGCGGCCATGCATCCCTGCTGGGCGTGCAGACCGCCATTCAGCAGCAGACGCAGATCAACACGACGCTGGCCAACCCGTTTGCCAACATGGGTGCGGCCAAGAACGTCAACGCGCGCTATCTGCAACGCGATCTGCCGGCGTACATCGTCAGCGCGGGCCTGGCCCTGCGCGGGCTGCAATAAGGAGCGGGCGATGGCCAATGAAAGCGCGAATGCCGTGAATGCGCTCCCGAGCGTCAACCTGCTGCCGTATCACGCCGAGCGGCGTGCGGACAAGCGCAAGAAAGTCTTCATGAGCCTAGGCGGCGCGGCCGTCGCGGGCGCCGTGGTGGTGTTTCTGGGCGGCATGGTGATCGATCACCAGACCGAAGAGGCGCAGCGCATCAACGATGTTCTCACGCAGAAGAACGCGGAGATGGACAAGCAGATCGTTGAGGTGAACACGCTCAAGAAAGACATCGAAGACCTGCTACAGCGTCAGCAGGCTGTCGAGAGCCTGCAGAACGAACGCAACCGCCCGGTGCAGTTGCTCGAGGAGCTGGTGCGCCAAGTGCCGGAAGGTGTCTACCTGACCTCGCTCAAGCAGGATGGTGACAAGTTCACGATTTCCGGCGTGGCGCAGTCCAACGAACGCGTGTCGGATCTGCTGCGCAACCTGGGCGCGGTGCCCTGGCTTGACCGTGCTGAACTGGGGGAGTCCGTCGCCACCACGATGACGAACAACCTGAAGGAGCAGCGTCGTCTGTTCAATTTCACCGTCCGTTTCCAGTGGAAGGCTGAGGTGGCAACGCCCGCCAAGCCAGGAGCGGCCGGCGCAGGGGCAGGGAAATAATCATGGCGCTCTCGACCGAAATTTCGCTGGAAGACCTGGTCAGCCAGTTCCGTGGACTGAACCTGAACGAGCCTGAAACGTGGCCGATCGCGCCGCGCATCCTGTTCATGATCCTGGCCGCCGTGCTCGTGATCGTGCTGGGCTGGCAGTTCTACTGGAGTGGCAAGTTCGACGAGCGCGATGCCAAGCGCACCGAGCAAGAGCAACTGAAGTCTGCCTACCAGAGCAAGCTCGCTCAGGTGGTGAACCTCGAGGCACTGCGCAAGCAGAAGGCAGAGGTGGAGCAGCGCGTTGCCAAGCTCGAACTGCAACTGCCCAACAAGACCGAGATGGATGCGCTGCTGGCCGACGTCAACCACGCCGGTATCGCGCGTGGGCTGACATTCGATCTGTTCCGCCCGTCCGCCGCTGTGGTTAAACCGTACTACGCCGAGATCCCCGTCGCCGTGAAGGTGAATGGCCGCTACCACGACATGGCACTGTTTGCTGCCGATGTGGCTGCACTGTCGCGGATCGTCACGCTCCAGAACATCGCACTGACGGGCAACAAAGACGGTGGCATGGTGATGGAAGCGCGCGCAGAAGCGTATCGCGCGCTCGATCCGGACGAGCAGGCTGCTCAGCGCAAGGCCAACGCAGCCGCCAAGGGAGGCGCCAAATGAGGGGCCAGACCATGAGCCGCCGCCGGATGCCGCGCCTCGCGCGTATCGCCCCGCTGTGCCTGGTTGTTGTGCTGGGTGCCTGCGGCGCGAACGCCGATGACGAATTGCAGCAGTGGATGCAGCAGGCGCGCAACAACGTCAGCACAAAGCTGGCACCCCTGCCGGAACCCAAACCTTACGCGCCGCGTGAATACACGACCACCAAGCAGACTGACCCGTTCAGCGTGCAGAAGGTGGCGGAACTTTCGCGCGCGCAAAACGAATCGCCAGAACCGAACCGCCGTCGCGAGCCGCTGGAAGACTATCCGCTGGAAGCCTTCAAGCTGCTCGGGACGATGAAGCGCAATGGCGAAACGGAAGGCGTCGTGTCTGTCGGGGACAAGACGCAACACGTGCATGTGGGGCAGTACATCGGACAAAACTATGGTCGTATCGTCCGCATCGGCGATCAGGAACTCACCCTGCGAGAGCTGGTGCGCGAAGGCACGACCGAATGGAAAGAAAAAATGACTACCCTGAAAGTTCAGGAGGGCGCGCAATGACGATGCGTCTTGTGAAGGGAGGCCTGGCGCAGGCAGCCCGAGTGGCCCGGGGGGGCGCAGCTGCATGGCTTTCGCTGTGCATGTTCATGGTGGCGGGTCAGGCGCTCGCGCAGCAGGCCCCCGTCGCCGGCAATGTCATCGAAAAGGTGGAGCAGGCCACGGCCGGTGAGTCCACCGTCGTGACGGTCACCCTGAAGGACGCACCCGCACAGAAGCCGGTGGAGTTCAGCACGCAGCAGCCTGCGCGCATCGCCATCGACTTCTTTGGCGCGAGCTTCGCCCAAGGGCGCGCTAACTATCAATATGGCGGCAAGCTGCTGCGCTCGGCCAACGTTGTGCAGATCGGCGACCGCACGCGTGTCGTGCTCGACCTGGCGCGCCAGACGCAATACAAGTCGGAAGTGCGTGGTAACCAGTACGTGCTGACGCTGGAAGCGGCGCCGGTGGCGGCTGCAGTGGCTGCGCCGACTTTCTCCGCCCCGACACCCGTAGCGGGCGCTGTGCGCCCGGCCGTGCGCAACGTTGATTTCCGTCGTGGTGAGGATCTCGCTGGCCGTGTGGTGGTGGACCTGTCGACCGCCAACTCTGCGATCAACATTGCCCAGCAAGGTCAGAACCTTGTGGTCGACTTTGTTGGCGCGACACTGCCGCAATCACTGCGTCGTCGCTATGACGTGAGCGATTTCGGTACGCCGGTGCAGGCTATGCGCGCCACCGATACAGGTACCGGTGCCCGCTTGGTGATTGAGCCGCGTGGCAACTGGCAATACAGCTCGTACCAGACCGATACGCAGTTCGTGGTGGAAGTGCGCCCGACCAAGGAAGATCCGAACAAGCTGATCTCCGGCCCCGGCTACCGCGGTGAGCGCCTGTCGCTGAACTTCCAGAACATTGACGTGCGCTCGCTGCTGCAGGTCTTTGCGGACTTCACCAACCTGAACATCGTCACCAGCGACAGCGTGACGGGCACCCTGTCCCTGCGTCTGAAAGACGTGCCGTGGGACCAGGCGCTGCAGATCGTGCTGGACTCCAAGGGCCTGGCCTCGCGTCGCAATGGCAACGTGCTGTGGGTTGCGCCGCGTGGTGAGCTGGCGACGAAGGAAAAGGCCGAGTTGGAGTCGCAGCAGCAAGTGACTGAACTGGAGCCGCTGCGCAGCCAAGTGTTCCGCCTGAACTATCAGCGTGCGGATGATGTGCGCAACATGCTGCTGGGTACGGGGGCGGGGGCTGCCGGCGGTGCAGCAGGCGGTACTGCGTCTCGGATTCTCTCCAAGCGCGGCTCGCTGACTTCGGATGCGCGCACCAATCAGCTGTTTGTGTCGGACATTCCGAGCAAGCTGGAAGAGGTCCAAGCGTTCCTGCTGAAGATCGACATCCCGGTTCGCCAGGTGATGATCGAGGCACGTATTGTCGAGGCTGACGACACGTTCAGCCGCAATCTGGGTGCCAAGCTGGGTTTTGCTTCCAAGACCAACGGTGCAGGCTACGGCAACACCTATACCAACGTGGTGTCGCCGGTGACGCAGGGCGCCACGTGGGATAACAGCCCGGCCATCAGCTTTCCGGCCAACGGCATCAACGGCGTGAACGCCGCCAGCGTGGCCGTAAGCCTGTTCAATGCCGGTGCGGGCCGCTTCTTGGCATTGGAGCTCTCCGCGCTGGAAGCCGATGGCCGTGGCAAGATCATCTCCAGCCCGCGTGTTGTCACCGCTGACAACATCAAGGCGCTGATCGAGCAGGGTACTGAGATCCCGTATCAGCAGGCGACGTCTTCCGGTGCGACCTCGGTGTCGTTCAAGAAGGCCAACCTGAAGCTGGAAGTGACCCCGAAGATCACGCCGGACGGCAATGTGTTCCTGGACGTTGATGTGAACAAGGACAGTGTGGGTATCCAGACCACCAACGGCTTCGCCATTGACACCAAGCACGTGCAGACGCAGGTGCTGGTGGAGAACGGCGGCACGGTCGTGATCGGCGGGATCTTCACGCAGAACGAGCGGACCGACATCAACAAGGTGCCGTTGCTGGGCGATATCCCGGTGGTGGGCAACCTGTTCAAGAGCACCAACAAAATTAACAACCGCACCGAGTTGCTGGTGTTCCTGACACCGCGCGTGGTGTCAGACCAACTGTCGCTGAAGTAATCGGCAGCTCGGCGTCGCGAGCCGCAAAGCCCGGCCTCCTCACGGAGCGCCGGGCTTTTTTGTGTTCTGCAGCCGGGTTTGCGCTGGATGATGGGCAAATGCCACTACAATCAGGCTCAAATTCCTGATTTCACGCGATTTTGTCAGTTTCCAACGTTTTTTTCGTCGGCCTGATGGGCGCCGGTAAGACGACGGTCGGCCGTGCGGTGGCGCGCCGGCTCGATCTGCCGTTTTTCGACTCCGACCACGAGATCGAAACGCGTTGTGGCGTACGTGTTCCCATCATCTTCGAGCATGAAGGCGAGGTGGGCTTTCGCGATCGCGAGACCCATGTGATCGACGAGTTGACTGCGCGCAGCGGCGTGGTCGTCGCGACGGGCGGTGGTGCCGTGCTGCGGCCCGAGAATCGCGCCTTCCTGCGCGAGCGTGGCACCGTCATCTACCTGCGCGCCAATCCGCACGACTTGTATCTGCGCACGCGGCACGACAAGAACCGGCCGCTGCTGCAGACAGAAAACCCGCGCGCCAGGCTTGAAGAACTGCACGCGATTCGCGATCCTCTGTACCGCGAGGTGGCACACTTTGTCATCGAGACCGGCAAGCCCACCGTCGCCCAGCTTGTTAATATGGTGCTGATGCAACTTGAGGTGGCCGGCATCGTGGCGCCGCCAGCGGATTCCTCCACCTCCTCGCAAGTCTCCCCTCAGTCATGATTACCGTCGATGTCGACCTCGGCGATCGCGCCTATCCGATCCATATCGGCTCGGGGCTGATCTCCCAGGCAGCGCTGTTTG
>RepKanNP_Acetate_BrdU_F21BDRAFT_1000125_pt1 | contig 39924 bp, 40 predicted proteins | sample RepKananBrdUF21B_FD_10624 | JGI IMG/M metagenome (IMG submission 10624)
AAGCCGATCCAGCGGATTCGGCTCGTCCAGTTCATACAGTTCTTCCCGCTCATCTGGTTCATCGGATTCCTCCAGTTCATCCTCTAGCCGGAGCCGGCCATCCGGCTTCAGCTCGGGCGATTCGGATGCGCCGAGCCGGTCTGGATCCACAGGATTCGGCAGCAAGCTTTACACTTCGCAGGCCAGCAAGTCGGCGGCAGCGACTTACTCAAACAACACCGCCAAGACAGATACCGGTGGCACTACTCGCGATACTGGCTACACGGCGAAGAACGCACCAGCTGCTGACAACACATCCTCATCCTACGCAGCTACGCCGTCCTATCAGCGGCAAGCACCTCCACCCACCGTTGCGGCGCGCAACAAAAGCGGCATAGCTCTCGGAACTGCCGCCGTCGCGGGCGGCGCAGCGGCGGGATACATGATGAGCAGGCCAACCGATGCAGATGCCGCGACAGGCGCACGCCAATCGGTATCCGTGCAATCCGGCGACCCGCTATCCGAAAACACGCAAGCACTCAACGGCGCCACAGGACAGGTGAGCCACCAACCCCAGTCGGTCGACTCCGCCCAGCCCGCCGAGTCCGCGGCAGTTGCGAACGATAAGCCGGAAGAATCGTCCGGTAGATTCTGGAATATTTTGGGGATCATAGTCGGGCTGCTTAGCTTTGGATGGGCAGTCCGCAGAGATCACAAACTGAAGGCGAAGCGCAAGTTCGCCTCCGCACCGAAGACCAACTACCGGTTGTAACCCCATGGGACTGTTCAACCTGTCACGCCGCGTTCTTGGAAAGACCCTCGACAACACCGCAAGCAAGTACGCACTGCAGCCGGAGCGCGTTGACATCGGCCTGCCACTCAACGCACAGATCGGCGCGCTTCTGGAACTGCAGCGCGCGGAGTTCGCACTGCTGAACAGCACACTACTGACGGTGCCCAGTTCATCGCAAATGCCCATCGTGGCGGTCAGCCGACTGCGCCTGGAAGGTGACGAAGATCTCCAGATCTATCGTCTGTATACGGACACCGGCACCGAGCGCAGCGGCATCGGCGCGAGCTTCCTGCAGATACTCTGCGGACAGGGAGGAGTCGATACCATCCTTGACCTCGCTTACTACCAGTTCCTGTGCCGCCAATATCCGACCACGGAAGCGGAGCAAGCACCTTACCGGGGCGAAGGCTTCGGCCTTGGGGAAAGCGACTACTACATGGCGGACGACCAGCTCGCCACGATCCCTCAGGCTGCCAACCAGATTCCGGCATTGCTTGGCGAAACCGACGCGCTGCACTTCATCCGGGATACACCGGGTGGCAACTACGTAAGACCGTTCACTGCGCGCGAAAGTCGGCTGGACGACCCCATCGGCGAGAAAGGGGTGAGCAAGCAGTTGTCGTTCATGCCCTACCTACGCCCCCTCCCCGATGGCCACCAAGAACGCTTGCTGATCTCGTTCGACTACGTCGAGACCATGGACGGACACGCCGCACCCGCGGCCTACGTTGATTTCATTGCAGGCGTTGCCTTCGACCGCCATAAAGTCAAGGTTCTCTGAGCCTGAGCACGATCCAATCCATTCCCTCTTCAAGGAGCTTGACCATGTCTGGCTGGAAACTCACCGCTGCCCTCATCACCAAACACGTCGGCGTTATCGGGGATCGGATCGCCACAGCTATCGCATCTTTCGACCCGGAAACCGCCACACAGGTCGACCGGGAAAACCTGCAGGACAAGCTGCGTGAGGTTGCGTTGAAGCTGGCTGACGCCAAGCACAAGAACGATGCAGCGCAAAAAACGGCGTCGGACCTCGAAACCAGCATTGCGAACGATAGGAAAGCCGCCGACATCCTCATCGGCAAGTTCGAAGCAAAGCAGATCGACAAGGCCACGCTCAACGAATTTGCGAGCAGCCTGGAAGCCGACCAAGCGCGCCTGCCTAGCGTCAAGCAGGATGCATCAGACGCACAGCAGTTGGTCGATACACTGCAAGAGATTCTCGACACCGTTGAGAAGAACCTGAACGATTTCGATGCGAAGGCCAAGGCCGCAATCCGCAATCTGGAGCAAGCCCGCGCCGACCAGGAGCGTGCAGATCTGCGACAGCAGCACCAAGCCGAGCTAAACCAACTGCGTACCGGCACTGGCGGAACGTCGAGCGGACTCGCCGCTCTGAATCGCGCTGCGGACAAGGCGCGCGTGGAGGCAGATGCCGCGCAGACTCTGGCTGATATCAGCCAGAAGCCCATTGACCGTGCCGCAGTGGTGGAAGAAGCTCGCCGCATTGCCAGCGGTGCTACGCCGGCTGCTGGTGAATCTGCGACAGAACGCCTGCGCCGCATTGCTGCGGGAAGCTAAGCAGCACGTGTCGGCCAAGAGCCCCACCAAACGGGCCGGCACGCTGCAATAAAGTCAGTCCCCACCCACAACACTGCGCAACCCCGGCGCAGCATGATGAAAGCGCAACGTATTCCGCCCGTTGCGCTTGGCTTCATAGAGCGCCGTATCCGCGTGCTCGAACAGCGCGTCCAGGCGCTCACCATCCGGCGTTACCGTTACCGCGCCGGCTGACAGCGTGACATACGGCGCCACGACGGAAGCCGCATGTGGACGCGCCCGCTCGGCCACCGTGGCCACCACGCGCGCCACGGCACTGCGCGCGTCGTCCAGGCTGAGGTCGAACAGCATGGCGATGAATTCCTCGCCGCCCACGCGGGCGATGAAATCGTCGGGATGGCGGCAGGCCATGCCCAGCGTGTCGGCCACCATGCGCAGGCAGTCGTCGCCCTGCAGGTGGCCGTAGGTGTCGTTGTATTGCTTGAAGCAATCGATGTCGAACAGCGCAAGCGTGACAGGGCGACTGTCGCGGCGCGCGTGGTCAAGCAGGCGCGGCGCCTGCGTCTCGAAAAAGCGACGGTTGAACAGATGCGTGAGCGAGTCACGGTTGACGTCGTTCTCGAGCAGGCTGAGCTTGGCCTGCGTACGTTGCAACTCGCCACGCAGCGCATCTTGCGCACTGGCCATGCCGGCACGCTGCAACTGCTCGACGGTCACGTCGCGCAACAGCAGGAACACGCCGGTATGCCTGCCACGCGCGTCGATCAATCCTTCGAGCGTGATCTCCAGCGTGCGGCCCGTGTCATGCAGCCAGACCTGGTGGCGATTGGGCAGCCGCGTGCGCTCAAACTCGCGCAGGATGCTGGGCACGTTCAGCACATCGGGTGGCAATGCGTGCAGCCGCGCGGTCGGCAGCAGGTAGCGCGCTGCAGCGTTGATGCTGGCGATGGTTCCATCGCGCGCCAATACGATGCAGCCATCGCGCATGGCCTCGATGATCTTGCCGCGCGCGTAGGCGGCGGTATCGCGCAAGCGCGGGCGTAAGACGATCCAGCCGAGCAGCGCGGTGCTGATGGCGAAGGTGGCGGGTGTAAGGTCACCGCCCAGGGCCGTCGTCCAGCGTTGCAGATAGGCCAGATGCGCCACGAGCGGCAGCAATTGCCCCACCACAAGCGCCAGCCGCACCTGCGTACGCGTGGCGGCGTGGGCATACAGCGCGTTGACGGTTTCGCTGGCGGGCAACGTCAGCAGCACCAGGCTCATCGCCAACAATACGTAGTTGTAAGCCGTGCCAACCCAGAACACCGGCCCATGGGCAAAGACCGCCCGCTGCACGCCGTCAATGACGACAAAGCGCGCATCAAGCCAGACCAGGTGATGCAGTTCGTTGGTGGCAACCAGCCCCAGGAAGGCCGCGGCCACCAGCAGCGCGACCACCCAGCCCACGCGCACGACGGGCAACGCATTCAGCTCGGGCCGCGTGAGGCCAAGCACCAGGCGCAGCCAGGCGGCCGGCACCATCATGATCCCGAGGTAAGCCACCTTGGCCCAGCCCACGCGCACGGGCATGTCGAAGGTGACCACCTCCATCAGCCGCGCACCGCTCCACAAGGCGGTGCCCAACGCCAGCAGCATGAACGCGGAGACTTCCGCGTCGTCGCGGCGCGGCCATGACAGGCCGATCAACGCTATGGAAACAAGGGCGGCACAGGCCAGCGCGGCGATCAGCATGATCCGCGCTCCCAGCATCCACAATGCCCGAGAGAATGCTGGCGGAGGTTGTCGCCAGCCGGTTGATCCACGTTGAACTCCCCCGTCTGTTTGTGCCTGTTTTTCTTTTTTGCCAGTGTATCGGCTGCGCCGCTGCGATGGGTAAACGCCTGGTGCACGCTCGATCACCTGTCAAGCGCTATCGGCGGTAAATGTGAAAACTGAAGCACCGTATGGGGCCGCTTGCCCCACAACGGGGCAGCACGCATATCGATCTGCCAACGAATTCGTTTGCGCGGTGCAGCATCCACCGTACGCTGGGCCCCTCAAAATCTTCAGGGGTCGTCATGCAAACAGAATTTACGGGGCGTTTTTCGTTGCAGGGGTTGGCACAGGGGTTGGCCAAATCGTCACGTCAGGCAGCAGGCGTGGTCATCGGGGCTGCGCTGGCGGTGGCGGTGTTGCACGCGCCGGCCGCCCGAGCCGATCGTCTGGACGACATCAAGAAGGCCGGCGTGCTGCGCGTGGGCGTGTTCGATGCCAACCCGCCGTTCGGTTATGCCGATGCCAAGACCGGCCAGCCGGTCGGCCTGGATGTCGACTACGCACAGGAAATCGCCAAGAAGCTGGGCGTGAAGCTGGAACTGCGCGCCACCAACCCGGCCAACCGCGTGCCGCTGCTCACCTCGGGCAAGGTCGACCTGATTGCCGCCAACTTCACCATTACCGACGAGCGCAAGAAGCAGATCGACTTCAGCACGCCGTACTTTGCGAGCGGCCTGCAGTTCATTGCCAAGAAGGGCTTCCTCAAGCAGCCGGATGATCTGAAGAAGGATGGCATCCGCCTGGGTGTGGACAAGGGCACCACGCAGGAGACCACGCTGCGCGAGGGTTACCCCAACGCCCGCGTGATTGCCTATGACGACTCCCCCCTGGCACTGACGGCGCTGCGCAGCGGTGCCATCCAGGCGTTCGCGCAGGACGGCGCCAAGCTCGGCGCGCTGCTGGCCACACTGCCCAATCGCAGCGAGCTGGAGATCTCGCCGTTCGTGCTGACGCGTGAATACATGGGCGTTGGCGTGCCCAAGGGCGAGGCGCAACTCACCGCCACGGTCGACCAGATCCTGCAGGGCCTGGAAAAAGACGGCACCGCCGCCCGCATCTATGACCGCTGGTTCGGCCCGAAGAGCACCGCACCGCTGCCGCGTGACTTCGTGATTGGCAGCACCAAGTGAGCTTGAGCCTGCCGGCGTTCCTCCAGCCCCTGCCGCCGCGTTATCTCGGCTGGATGCTGGAGGGCTTTGGAATGACGCTGCTGGTGTCGGCTGCCGCCATTGCCGGTGGCCTGGCGCTTGGCCTGCTGCTGACCGCACTGCGCGCCAGCAGCCAACCGTGGCTGACCGTACCGGCGCGCGGGCTGGTTGGCTTTCTGCGCAAGACGCCGCTGCTGGTGCAGCTGTTCTTCTGGTATTTCGGGGCCGCGCAGTTGCTGGGCGAGAACGTGGTCGGCGCCATTACGGGCTGGAACGGCATCGCACTGGGTGGCTGGCGGCTGCCGGCACCGTCGTTTGAATTCCTAGCGGCGGCATTTGGCATTGCGCTGTATGCCGGTGCCTTCTTCTCGGAAGAACTGCGCGCCGGCATCCGGGCGGTGCCGCGCGGCCAGCGTGAGGCCGCCTTGTCGCTCGGCTTCACACCGCGAGCGGCCTTTTTGCGCGTGGTGCTGCCGCAGGCGCTGCGCGTATCGGCGCTGCCGTTGCTGGGGCAATGCGCCAACACCATCAAGAACACCTCGCTGGCCATGGGCATCGGGCTGGCAGAACTCTCCTACAGCGCGCGGCAGGTCGAAACCGACACGCTGCTCGCCTTCCAGGCCTTTGCTGTGGCAACCGTGCTGTATGCGGTGGTGATCCTGCTGCTGCAGTGGGCAGCGCCGCTGGTGCTGCGGCGACTGGGGTGGGTGGCCGCTTCGGCGGCTGGGCCGATTGGAGCCGCGGCATGACGGCAGAAGCCATCCTCCTGCACCTGCGGTATCTGCTGGTCGGCCCGTATCCGAACGGGCCACTGTCGGGGGCCGCACTCACCGTGTGGATGGCGCTGCTGGCCTGCGTGGCCGCAACAGTGGTGGGCGTTGGCTGTGCAGTGTTACTGGATCGCCTGGAAGCCATGCCGAACCTGCGCTGGCTGGCGCGCGCCCTGCGCGGCATGTTGGCAACGCTGCGTGCCATCCCCGTGCTGATGCTGATGTTCTGGGCGTACTTCCTGATCCCGATGGCGATGGGCGTGGCGGTGCCAGAAACCGCCACGGTGGTGACCGCGCTGGCCGCCGTGGGCGCCGCCTACATCGCGCAGAGCATGGAAGCCGGCCTGCGTGCAGTAGGCGCCGGACAGCGCAATGCGGCACTGGCACTGGGCATGCGGCCTACACAGGCGCTGCTGACGATCGTGCTGCCGCAAGCGTGGCGCATCATGCTGCCGTCGTTGGCCAATCAATGGGTGTCGACGGTCAAGGACACGTCGCTGGCGTACATCGTGGGCGTGGTGGAACTGTCCACCGCCGCAGGCCAGGTCAACAGCCGCACGGTGGCGTACCCGGCCGAAGTGTTCGGCGCGGTTGCCGTGCTGTACTTCCTGCTGTGCAGCGGAATTGAGGCACTGCCCAATTGGTTGCGTGCAACCTCCACGCCGCAGGCGGAAATGTCGACCTGGAAGCGCTTCCTGCGCTGGCGAGCCCGCCCCGTTGCAGATGCGGTGACGTAGCGCAGTTGCGTAGGTAAGTGGCTATCTTGCGTTCACAAAACGCCGGTATCATCGAAACATGACCGATACCCGCGCCACCGCCCATCTCTATCCCGCGCACGACCTGGCGATCTGCACCGACGCCAACACCGCTGTCGAGCGCATTACCGCCATTTACGAGCGCTCCGCGCAGACGATTCGCGATCGCTTCCTCGCCTTCGCCCGCGGTGAAGACTGTAGCGAAGACGGCTCCGCCTGCTACCCGTACCTCGGCATCACCGTCGACCCGAAAACGCTGGTGAGCGATGCGCGGCCGGCCTGGGGCACGGTGGCGTATCCGGGGGTGTACGGCACCACGCTGACGCGGCCGGATCTCTTCCGCGAGTACTACCGCACGCAGATCGAGCGCCTGCTGCACTATCACAACAGCCCGGTGGTAGTCGGCGTGAGCAACCGGCCGATTCCGCTGCCGTTCGTGGTGGAAGCCTCCACCGTGGACATCACGCCCGAACAGGCGCGCGCACTGGGTGGCGCGTTCACGTTGCCCGACCTCGCGCAGATCGACGACTCCATCGCCAACGGCACCTTCCGCCCCGAGGGGGACGAGCCGCAGCCGCTGTCGATGTTTACCGCCGAGCGCGTCGACCTGGCCCTGCAGCGCCTGTACCACTACACCGCCACGCACCCGAAGCACTTCCAGCGCTTCGTGCTGTTCACCAACTACCAGCGCTACGTCGATGAGTTTGCCGCGCTCGGCCGCAAGCTGATGGAAGACGGCAACGACGAGGGCTACATCCGCTTTGTCGAACCCGGCGACACGGTGCACGAACTTGGCACCCCGGCGCCCGACGATGCGCACCGCATCAAGGGCCTGCCGCAGATGCCCGCCTACCACCTTGTGCGCGAAGACCGCCTGGGCGTGACGCTGGTCAACATTGGCGTGGGCCCGTCCAACGCCAAGACCATCACCGACCACCTGGCCGTGCTGCGCCCGCATTGCTGGATGATGATCGGCCACTGCGGCGGCCTGCGCCGCTCGCAGCAACTGGGCGATTACGTGCTGGCCCACGCCTATGTGCGCGACGACCACGTGCTCGACCAGGACCTGCCGCCGTGGGTGCCAGTGCCGCCCATCGCTGAGATTCAGGTGGCGCTGCAGGAATCCGTCGCGCGCATCACCGGGCTGTCCGGCGCCGACATGAAATCGCGCATGCGCACCGGCACGGTGGTCTCCACGGATGACCGCAACTGGGAGCTGAAGTACCAGGCGTTGTACAGCCGCTTCAACCAGTCGCGCGCGATTGCCATCGACATGGAAAGCGCCACGATTGCCGCCAACGGCTTCCGCCTGCGCGTGCCGTACGGCACCCTGCTGTGCGTGTCGGACAAGCCGCTGCACGGCGAGCTGAAGCTGCGCGGCATGGCCAACCTGTTCTACCGTCAGCGCGTGAGCCAGCATTTGGCCATCGGCATGGAAACCGTGCGGCTGCTGCGCGAGAACGGCGTTGAGGCGCTGCACTCGCGCAAGCTGCGCAGCTTTGACGAACCGGCGTTCCGATAAGCCCTGGCACTAGTCCTGCGCCGGCAACGCCTGGCGCAGGAAGTCCAGAAAGGCCCGCACCACCTCGGGCAAAGTGCGGCCAGCCAGTGTCTGGAGTTCAACCGCCCGCCCCCGCATGCCGCGCTCGCGAATCTCTGCGGCATGCAACTCGCCACGCTGGACACGGTCGCGCACCGTGATCTCCCCCGCGATGGCCAATCCACCCCCGTGCTGCACGAAACTCAACAGCCCGTCGAAACGGTTACTGATCAACACCGGCTCGAACACCAAGCCACGGTCGCTGCAGCTCATGTCAAAGAGTTGGCGCACCGTGTTGTCTGGCCCCGAGAGCGCAATCGGAAACGGATGCATCTGCGCCAGTGTCACGCTGGAGAACTTCGCCAGCGCGTGGTCAGGCCGCATGATGGCGAACACCGTGGCACGCTGCTGATACTCCACACGAATGCCCTGAACGGCTGCGCGGCTATAGGTCAAGCCGATGTCCGCATCGCCACGCAGCACCGCCTCCGTTACGCGCATGGGCTCCTCGGCCCGAAGGTCAAACTGGATGCCCGGATGCTGCTCACGAAACGCCGCGATGACGCGCGGCACAAACTCGATCGCAAAACCATCGGAGCAGGCAAGGCGCACCCGCCCGCGTTGCAGCCCTTGCAAGCCCTGAATATCGGAGACCACGCGCTCGGCCTCCAGCGCCTCGCGCAGCGCGTGCGCGGCGAGCAGTTCGCCCGCTGCGCTGGGCCGCATGCCGCGCGGCTGACGCTCGAACAACGGCACACCCAGCAGTTCTTCGAGCATCGCCACTTGCCGGCTGATGGCTGACGCACTGACATGCAGACGCGCCGCCGCATCCGTCAGCGAACCACTGCGAACGACTTCAAGGAAATAGCGCAAGGATGTTTCCTGCAGGCGATGGGGCGTCATGGGCGATGTCGGCAGGAATGCCGAGCTTTGCGTAAAACGCAAAGGTATCCCGAAAAAATTTCGATTGTCAAAAAGGTCGCGCCTACCCAGACTGCCACCGAACATTGACCAGCCGAGGTACCACATGCCCCGCCACTGCACAGTCCGCCATACGCCCACGTCCCAGAATCAGCACCGGCTGCTGGCCTTGCTCCCCGCCCTTGTGCTCGGCGCCGCCGGGCTGGCTGGCGCCGCCGAACTCTCGACGGCAGACGCCGAGCACCGCGCGCAGGCAACCTACCGCGAATACTTCGACCTGCTGTCTCTACCCAACGATGCCATTGCTCCGGAGGACATCCGCAAGAACGCCGATTGGCTGGAGCGGGCCTTCCGCAATCGGGGTTTCACGACAAAGCAGTTGGCAAATGCCGGCAAACCGATGCTCTATGCGGAACTGCCGGACAGCGATCCCAAGCGCAAGACCGTGTTGTTCTACATGCACCTCGACGGCCAGCCGGTGATCCCCGCACAGTGGGCGCAAAAGAGTCCATGGACGCCGGTGCTCAAGCGCAAGACCGCACAGGGCGGCTGGGAAGAGATCGACTCGGCCCAGCTCTTTAGCGGCCCGCTCGACCCCGAGTGGCGGGTGTTCGGCCGCTCGTCTGCCGACGACAAGGGCCCGATCATGATGATGCTGGCCGCCATCGACGCGCTGAAGGCCAGTGGTGACCGGCCGGCGGTCAACGTCAAGGTGATCCTCGACAGCGAGGAAGAAAAAGGTTCGCCCTCGATCAGTCAGGTCATGCAGGCAAACCGCGATCTCCTGCGCACCGATGCCATCGTGATCCACGACGGCCCCATGCACGCGAGCAACCTGCCGACACTGGTGTTCGGCAACCGTGGCGCGGCCGAAGCCAGACTCACCGTCTATGGCGGCAAGGTGCCGCTGCACAGTGGGCACTACGGCAACTACGCCCGCAACCCGGCGCAGCAACTGGCCAGCCTGCTGGCGTCGATGAAGAACGACCAGGGCCGGGTGACCGTGCCGGGCTACTACGACCACGTCAAGATCAGCGAAGCCGATCGCAAGATCATGGCGGCCGTACCCGACGACGAGGCCGCGCTCAACCGGCGCCTGGGCATTGCCCACGCAGACAAGGTCGGGGCCAACTACCAGGAGGCCATGCAGTACCCGTCATTGAACGTGCGCGGCATGGCCTCCGCCGCCGTGGGCGACAAGGTGGCGAACATCGTGCCCGACAAGGCTGTCGCTGAGCTGGACCTGCGCACCACGCCGGACTCCAGCGCGGCCTACCTCGGCAAGCTGATCGAACAGCACATCGTGCGGCAGGGCTATCACCTCGTGAAGGACGCACCGACCGACGAAGAGCGCAGCCGCTACGACAAGCTCGCCAGCTTCTCGTATCAGAGCGAGGGCGCAGACGCCGCCGGCTCACCGATCGACTCCGTGGTGGGCAAGTGGGCCTACCAGTCGCTGACCGACAGCTTTGGCACCAACCCTGCGCCCGTGCGCATCCGCATGATGGGTGGGACGGTGCCCACCGCAGAAATCGTGCATGTGCTGCAAGTGCCCTTTGTGATCATTCCGCTGGTCAATGCCGACAACAACCAGCACGCTGCCAACGAGAACCTGCGCATGGGCAACTACGTGAGCGGCGTACGCACGATCTACAGCCTGCTGACCCACCCGCTTTGATGACCACGCACACCGGCTAAGCCGCGCAAAACAGCCCGTGCAGGCCGAGCGGCGCCACGCCGTTCAGGCTTGCCACGGCTACCGGCCCTGCAGACAAGTTGCGCGCATCGAACGCCGTCAGCTTGGTGCGACCGGCATCCACATCAAACACGGTACCGATCAGCCAGCCCTCACCCTCACGCGCACTGGTCGAGGCCGGCACAAACAGGTGCTCTTCCACCATCACGCGGTGCCCGAAGCGGTACTGCTGTGCCTGCCCTGAATCCGAATCGAAACGCATGATCGTGTCGAACCCATGCAGCGCCTGCGCATTGCCGGACGGCGCCGTGTGGGCCACGGTAAACAATGCACGATGGCGCAAGGCCGTACGGCGCGTATCGACTTTCGGGAACTCCGCCACGTGCTCCGTCACGACCTGGTCAGCACGGCCTGTGCGCAAGTTCAGATGCAGTTGCGTCAGACGCGCGCCGGGTGCTGGGCGAATCTGCCCGCGCATCAGTTCACGCAACGTGGTGGTGACGATGGTGGCGTCGTCCGAGCGTACGTAGTCCAGGTGGATTTCCTGCCCATCTGGTGACGACCACGCATTGCCGAGGTGGAACACAAAGCCAGCAGGCAGCTGCAGCCAGCGCATGCGTGTGACGTCGTTCTTGTCGAGCACGAGCGCGCGCATGCCAAGCTCAGGTCGCCACACGTGCGCGTCGAGAAACGACATCCCCTCACGCGAACGCTCCACGTCATAGATGAACGACGGCAGCAGGAACACCAGATGGTGCTGCGTCACGGCAAAGTCATGCACCATCGCCACATCGGGCACCTTGACCGATTGCACACGCTTGAGCGCACCATCCGCGCCCACGCAGTACACCGTCAGCAGACCCGCCGCGCTGCTCACGCCAAAGTTCCACAGCGTGCCATCGGGCTCCACCTTGGGATGGGCCGAGAACGGCATGCCCTTGTAGTCGTCGCGCCAGGTCTGCACACCCAGCGTGCGCAGCGAATCCGGATCGACGCGCGTGGCCGAACCGCCTTCCCACAGCGCGAGCATCTCATTGCCGTGCATCACGAGGCTGGTATTGGCCACGTTGATGCTGTCGGGCGTACTGACGGGCTCCATGTCGGGGTTGGCGGTGCCGAAGGTCGCGCGCAGCGGCTTACCGGCGGCAGTGTCGGCGACAAACTTGTCGGTGCGCACGAACACGCCGCGATGCGTGACACCCTGCTCGCTGATGTCGTAGCGCTGGATCATGCCGTCGCCGTCGAACAGGTGGTGGTAGCGCACCCCACCAATCTCGTGCCGCGCGGGGCCGTTGCGGTAGAACGCACCTCGCAGGGCGAGCGGGAACGTGCCCTCCACCTTGAGCGCGCTGGTTGGCATGTCCGTGCTGGCGCCCTGGTAACCCGCCAGCCACGGGTACTGCGCGCGGGCGGCGGCAAACCCTGCGGCCCACGGGTCCATGCTGGCCGCCATCACGTCTTGCAGCGTCAGCCCAAACGGTGCGGCACCCAAGGCCGCCAGAGCAGCCCCAACAAACGATCGGCGTTGCATGGCAAGCCCCGGTTCAATGTCAGTGCAGGTGGATCGTCACACGCTGGTCGGCTTGTACGTCGATCGCAGCATCGTCAAAGGACGGCGCGCCGAAGCGGCCTTTTGCGTCGCGGCTGAAGCCGTAGGGCTCGACGGGAATGCCGGCCGGATTGGTGCCGAGCTTGCCGTCGTTGTTGACGTCATGAAAAACCGACAGCGCGTAGCGCCCCGCCGGCAGATCCGGATAGACGAAGGTGACGCTGTTGCCGGACACGCTGTCGAGCACGGCAATGTCTGCGCGGACGGCGGTATCGGGCTTGAGCCAGCCAGCGGCATCGCGAAACATCGCAGCGCGCACCGCGCCCTGGCGACCCTGCGCGCCTTCAACGACAACGGTGAGCGTGGCGGCGGATGCGCCAGCTGCGGCCAGCATCAACAACAAGGCGGCGCCCGCGCGGGACATCATCGGCACCGAGAAATCTGCGGTCATGGAAGTCTCCTGAATTGGCATGGCCGGATTGGGCTCCGGCGGTCAGGAGGCAGTCTAGGAACATGCCAGGGGGGCGTCGCCCGCGGTGCGACGAAGTGCAGGCTGCTGGGTGCAAACGGTCACTCGCGTGCGATGAATGGGGCATCCCAGGATTTGCGCACCCGCAGCAAGCGCAGGAACGTACATGAAAAAACGCCCGCTGCACGGCGGGCGTTCTGATCAACCAACCAGTGGATCCTGCCGCGCAGACGACCGCGTGCCCGGTAGTGGGTAGTTGTCAGGGCCGTAGTACGTGAAGACCGCGGAGAACTTGACCGTGCCGGTCTGGTTGGCACGTGCTGCGTGGAAGGTGTTGCAATGGAAGAGCAGTACGTCGCCGGGCAGCAGCGGCACGGGGCGCGCGGTGTCGATCAGATCCCGGTTCTCGGGCAGCTCCTGGCGCAGGAACAGCTTGGCGTCGAAACGCTCGGCGGGCAATTCAAGCGTGTGGCTACCGGGAATGACCCACAAGCAGCCGTTGTCGACGGTCTCTTCCACCAGCGCCAGCCACGACGACACCAGCGCATTGCGCGCAAACGACCAATAGCGGCTGTCGCGATGCCAGTGCGTGGCCGTGCCGAAGGCCGGGTGCTTGGTCATCACGCAGTTGTGGTGCGCAAGCGAGAGATGCACGGGGCCGCCAATCAGTTGGGCGATCGGCCCGGCTACGCGCGGATCGCGTGCCCATTCTGTGTAAGGCGTGCCGCGCGAATCGGCGTCGAGCAGGCGGCGCACGGTGTGGCCGCCCTCTGACTCGCGCGAGGTGGGCGCACCGGCATAGCCGACGTCAGTTTCCAGTTCTACGGGCGGGATGGCGCGCGCCAGCGCATCCTGGGCGGCCGCCAGCAATGTGGCGCACTCATGCTGACTGGCCAGACCACGCAGGACGAGGTAGCCGTGCTCGTTGAAAAATGCCTGTTGCTCGGGGGAAAGCGATTGCGCGGAAGTGGGCGCAGCGGTGCGCGTGTCGACAGACGCGGTCATGGCAGGGAATGGTACGGAGACGGCGAAAGAGAAAGAGTGTAGCGCGCCGCCGCACTGCCTGCCGATCAACCCTTACGCCAACCCTGCCCTGGATCAAACGTTATACGCGTCGACCCGGCCGCGCCTTACCAGAAGGCCTGTTGACCCGACAGACGGAAATACTTCGCGATGACCATCAAACCGAGCAGGCGCTCCTGGTCGCGGTTCAGGAACTGCGCCACCCACTGGTTGGCGTTGCGAATGATCCTCAGCGCATCTCCCGGGAATTTTTGGTAATGCTCCATTTTCTCCTGGAGATCGGAGAAATCATCCTTCAGCAGGACATAGTGCACATCGGGAATCAGCCTCCCCTCCATAAACCACGTCTCATACCGGGGCCGCCGCATGAAGCACAACGAATTGGATGACATGATCCATTTCAGATTGGTGGCAACATCATTCCCTTCAACGCTGACGATGTACTTGTATTGCAACTGTTCAGCAATCGTCATCGGCGCCTTGTAGAACGCCTTGCCCTGCACGGATTTTCGAATATCACCGATATCAACGTTCGGCAAGTCATGGCACCGTTCAACAAACGCCTGGCGATGCTCCTGATGACACGGCCCTCTGAAAACCGCCATTGATTTTTTATCAGCAAAATCAATGTTGTCACGCGCAAAGGAAAAATGCCGGATTGCATCCAGCTTCAAAAGAATCCCGTTGTGGGAAGAATTTTTGATTGGACGGCTTTTTACGAAAGCGGGAGCGGTCGGCTCGGTGATTACATCTCCGCAGTCATAGTCGAAGTTGTAGCCCGGACCAAAATAGTCCATCAGATCGACCAGATCATAAAAATACGTGCTACCGATATTCCGATCTTTTCTCTGAATGGTGCTCGTTGAGGACTCCAACAGGAAGTTGGAATATTCAACTGCATTTCCGCTTGGACCGAATGTTTCCGAAATGGAGTTGTAGTAATTCAGGCGATCCAGCACATCCTGACGGCTGCAGTGATGACCTTTTCTCTTCAGAAACGCCTCAGCTCTTCCGTGCTTGGTCGCGCGAGCCAGAAAATGACTCGATGCATTCGAGAAGTAGTACCAGAACTTTTTTGCGGAGACCCGGCTCAGGCGATATTTGAAATGCGGCATGAAGCAAACAAGCAATTGCGGAGATGGTTCCCAAAGATGAAGCGCGCCGACGCGCTTCTTCAACAGGTGTGATGGCAGGACGTTGTTTTCGAGTGGAAGTCGCCAACTCACGCATGACTACACGTGGCACATGAGCCACTTTTTATATTCCACTGACGCGCCGCGCCACTGATCGCGCTCCCCATCAGGCAGCGTTTCAGCGCCAGTCGCCATTCGCGTCTGCGGCGGGCCTTACTCTACCGTAAGTCGCTTGCAGCGCCTTCTGTTTCTTGGGGCAATGTCGCCCGCGCCAGCACCGGGCCCAATCCACGGTCCAGTGACTGTTGCCATGACGTCACACTTCGACACCCGTGCGCAGGGCCGGCTGCGCATCCAGTTTCAGCAGGTGGTCGGTCAATCACCTCGGGGATGCGGTTTGCGCCGCACAACCGGGCAGGAGGCCTGGGCCATCTCTGCCGACCAGCCCAGCCTCCCCATCGCCCGATTACTGCACTTCCAGCGCTGTCACCATCAGCGCACCGCCCACCTTCTCGGCGGTAAAGCGGACCTTGCTGCCAACCTGCACCTTGCTAAGCATGGCCGGGTCCTGAACGCGAAAGACCATGGTCATCGACTCCATGTCGAGATTGACCAGCGGGCCGTGCTTGATGGTCAACTTGCCGGCGGCGGTATCAACTTTCTTGACCTCGCCTTCAGACAGCGGTGCGGCTGCCGCAACAGCAGCCGGTGCAGGCGCAGCGTCATCCGCGGCGTTGGCAAATGGGGCACCGGCCAGCAGCGCAACCAGCATCAGGGCATGACGAAACGACATGTTGGACTCCTTATAAGCAAGAGATAGAGCGCGATCAGGACTTGCTGGCACGTGCCTGCTGCACCTGTACGGCACCACGCATGCCGGCTTCGAAATGCCCTGGCTGTAGGCAACCAAACTCGACCGTACCGGCCTGCGTGAAGCGCCAGACGATCTCGCCAGTCTGGCCGGGGTCCACAGTGACAGCGTTGGCGTCGGCATGCTCCATCTCGGGGTGTTTGCGCATCTGCTCGGCGTGGGCGATCAGGTCGGCCGGCGAGCCAAGCGTCATCTCGTGCCGCACGCGACCGCTGTTGATGACCTGGAGGCGGATCGTCTCGCCGCGCTGCACGGTGATCTGCGCAGGGGTGAAGCGCATGGTGTCGGCCATGTCGACGCGCACGGTGCGCGTGACCCGCGCGGCGTCGCCCAGCTCGCCGATGGCGGCATCGCCGTGGTCATGGCCCCCGGCATGATTGCCGGATGCGTGCGCAAGGGCCGCCATTGAGAGGAGCGCGGCCAGGAAGGTGGAACGGATCAGATTGCGTTGCATGTGTGGTCTCGTATTCGGATGCGGTTCAGTTGTCGCTCATTCATCGATGCCGTTGCCGGTGTATTCGTAGGCGACGGTGCCTTTGGGGTGCTTGTACCAACCGGGGTCGGCGTAGCTGTTGCGCGGCAGGTCGCGACGCACCTTCATCACCGTGAACATGCCGCCCATCTCGATGGCGCCGAACGGGCCTTGGCCGGTCATCATCGGCAGCGTGTTGTCGGGCAGCGGCATTTCCATCTCGCCCATGTCGGCCATGCCGGCCTCGCCCATGCCCATGTAGTCGGGCACCAGGTTGCGCATCTTCTTGGCGAGGTCTTTCTGCTGCACGCCAATCATGGTCGGCACGTTGTGCCCCATGGCGTTCATCGTGTGATGCGACTTGTGGCAGTGGAAGGCCCAGTCGCCCGGGTTGTCGGCAATGAACTCGATGGCACGCATCTGGCCGACGGCGATGTCGGTTGTCACCTCCGGCCAGCGCGCGCTGGGCGGGACCCAGCCGCCATCGGTGCCGGCCACTTCAAACGTGTGGCCGTGCACGTGCATCGGGTGATTCGTCATCGTGAGGTTGCCCATGCGGATACGCACGCGGTCACCCAGGCGCACAGGCAGCGGGTCAATGCCGGGGAAGACGCGGCTGTTCCACGTCCACATGTTGAAGTCGGTCATCTCGGCCACGCGCGGCGTGTACGAGCCCGGGTCGATGTCGTACGCGGCAAGCAGGAAGACGAAGTCGCGGTCCACGCGATGCAGCGCCGGGTCTTTCGGGTGCACGACGATAAAGCCCATCATGCCCATCGCCATCTGCACCATCTCGTCGGAATGCGGGTGGTACATGAAGGTGCCGGACTTCTTCATCTCGAACTCGTAGACGAAGGTCTTGCCCGGCGGGATGTGCGGCTGCGACAGGCCACCCACGCCGTCCATGCCAGCGGGCAGAATCATGCCGTGCCAGTGCACGGTGGTGTGCTCGGGCAGCTTATTGGTGACGAAGATGCGCACGCGGTCGCCTTCCACGCATTCGATCGTGGGGCCAGGGCTCTGGCCGTTGTAGCCCCACAGGTGGCCTGTCATGCCGGGGGCGAATTCGCGCTCGACGGGTTCGGCCACGAGGTGGAATTCCTTCCAGCCGCCGCGCATGCGCCAGGGCAGCGTCCAGCCGTTGAGCGTAACAACGGGGTTGTAGGGCCGGCCGTTGGGCGGCGCAAGCGGCGGCTGCGTGGCGGGCTTCGATTGCAGCGGCGCTTCAGGCAGCGAGGCGGCGCCGGCGCGCGAGACCATCGCCGCGCCCAGCATGGCCGCGCCCGTGCCACTAAGACTGCCGAGAAATTGACGTCGGGAAACCATCTTCAGTGTCCTTGGGGTTGAGAGGAGGCGTCGGCCTCGACCGGCGGGAGCTTGCCGCCCAGCGCCATCTGCAGATCGGTCTGAGCGATCCAATAGCCGCGCAGCGCGTCGATGTAGCCATTGACGGCATTGACCTGCTCGCGTGCATCGGCCAGCAGCTCGAACACGCTCACGAGCATGCCGTTGTAGCGCAGCAGCATCTCGTCGGAGATGGTCTTGCGTACCGGCACCACCTCGTCGCGGTAGTGGCGTGTCAGGTCGTACGCGGTCTGGTAACGCACGTACGACTCACGCACCTCGGAGCGTGCCCGCACGGCCGTGTCGGCGAGTTGATCAGCAGCCTGCATGTAGATCGCCTGCGCACGCGCCACGCGGGCACCACCCCAGTCGAACAAGGGGATCTCGATGCCGATTTCGTAGCCCGTCTCGCGCGGCTCGCCAGTCTTGCTATTGCGCACGTAGCCGAGATCCAGCACGTTGATGAAGCGCGTGGCTTGCGTCAGCCCCAGTGACGAGGCCAGACCATCGACCTGCAGCTTGCCGGCCTGGATGTCGAGCCGGTTGCGTAGCGCATAGGCCTCGATCTGCTGGAGTTCCGGACGCTCCTTCGGCAGGTCGGGCAGACGCTCGGGCAACTTGAAGCCTGTGTCCACGCCCCACACGCCGAGCTGGCGGATGAGCGCTTCGCGCTCGGCTTGGGCTTGTTGGCGCATGCGCGCGAGGTTGGCGGTGGCTTCGGCATAGAAGGCCTGTTCGCGCGCGCGGTCGAGCTTGCTGAAGTTGCCAGCCGCGGCCAGACGCTTTGCAAATTCGGCACCGGCTTCTGCCGCTTGCTGGACCTGCTCGGCGTAACGCGCAGACTGCTCCGCCGCCACGGCGTTGACGTACGCACGGCGCGTATCGGCCACGACCTGCAGCATCTGGTTGGCGACCAGCAGCTTGGTCTGCTCGAAGTAGCGCCCTTCGATACGCGCGGCCACCGGCAGCGTCAGCAGGCTCAGGAACGACAGCGAGAACGTGCGCTCGATCGACAAGTCATCGCCGCTGCGCGTGCGCTTGAAGCTGAAGCCCGGATTCGGCAAGCGGCTGGCCTGCACGAGCGCCGCTTCGGACAGGCCAAGCTCCGCGTACGACGCCTGCAGCCCACGGTTGTTCAGTAGCGCGATCTGCACGGCGCTGTCCATCGTCACCGGCTGAGCCAGCAGTTCGCGCGTGCGCTGGGCGGCGCTGTCGCGGGCTTCGGGTGAGCGCTGCCAGGTGGCGTCCTTGCCGAGCCGGTCGCGAGCGACATCCGCAACGGTCTTGAAGCCGCTGTCCTGTGTGACGGTGGCGCAGCCGCCCAGCAGCAGCACCGCAGCCAGCGCGCCCAGCGCACCTGGTACAAGGCGACGTGTGGAGTGATTCAACATGGCGGCCTCCTCAGTGGTGATGCATGCCGGGCATGGCGTCGCCGGCAGGCTTGACTGGGGAGACCACGGGCTCGCTCGCGGGCATTGCATGCCCTGCAGGCCCAGCGTGAGCGCCATGTGCGTCGTGCCCGGAAGCAGCGCCCGGCTTTGGGTTGACAGCCGCATTGGTCTCGCGCCACGGCGCGGGGCCAGCGTCGCGGTATGCGTGATAGCTATCGAACGTGCGGGGTGCGGACACGGCAGGTACCACCGCCTCCGCATTCAGTGGGTCAGGTGGAGCCGTAGCCGGCGCAGAAGCCGCACCCTGTGCCAATACCCATGGCGACGCGAGTGCCGTCCATGCCAGCAGCGGTGCTGTGGCCATGAACCATCGTGTGAGAAACATGAGAAACCTCGATCAAGCGTAATGACGCACGGCCGCGCACTCGTGCACGGTGCCGTGAAACCAAAGGCCAGATCCGTTCTATGGACGGACTGGTGGCGTCAAACGCGAATCGAGGGTGGGCGTTGCAGCGCTTCGGGAATGAAGCTGTGGAAGGCGGTGGAGAGCTCGCGCGGCGCATCGGCCGGCAACTTGAGCAGCGGCACGCCAAGGCTGGCGGCCAGGGGGATGACCGAACCGAGCGAACAGGCCGCGCAGATCGGGCAAGTCTTGCAGTGCGATTGTGTGGGCGATTGCGTGGGCGCTTTTGCGTCGCCATCGGCGGCCATCGCCTCTTCGTGTTCGTGGCAGGCATCTGCCATAGCGGCGCTGTCGTGCGCAGGCATTGCCATGGCAACGGTCGCCTCGTCCATCACGCCGGCGCGCGCCATCATGGTCGTCGCGGCCATCCCCTGCAGGGGGAGCGCCAGGACAACCAGCCAGAGCAGGAGGCGAGTCAGCAAGCGATGCATGGAAGAGAAATGTCGACCAGAAAGGCGGCCACGAAAGCGGGTAGTGTAGCGCGATGCCATCAATTTTTGCCCAGCGGCGGACAAGACAGCGCACAAAATGGCCCCGGCGCGGCACAATGGCACGCCACAGCGTACCCGTTTCTGCGCGCCGCATTTCCCCATTTTTTTCCAGTTTCAACGCCCCATGAATACGCAATCCCACCAGCTCAGCATGACCGTGCTGATGACGCCCGACATGGCCAATTTCTCCGGCAACGTGCACGGCGGCCACATCCTCAAGCTGCTCGATCAGGTGGCGTATGCATGCGCCAGCCGCTATGCCGGCCGCTACGTCGTCACGCTGTCGGTCGATCAGGTGGTGTTTCGCCAGCCGATCCACGTGGGCGAACTGGTGACATTCCTCGCGTCGGTCAACTACACGGGCCGTACGTCCATGGAGATCGGCATCAAGGTGGTGACGGAGAACATCCGCAACCAGGTCGTGCGCCATACCAATAGCTGTTACTTCACGATGGTGGCGGTGGACGATGACGGCAAACCCGCCGACGTGCCACCGCTCACGCCCGCCAATGCGGAAGAGAAGGAGCGCTTTGAAGCGGCCCAGCAGCGTCGTGCGCTGCGCCAGGAAATGGAAGCGCGCCACAAGGCCATCAAGGCCGCGTACGGTACGCCGGGCACATCGGACACAGTCAGCTAAGACAACATCGGCACCACGCGCGTCTGCCTACGCAGTCAGCAATGCACTGCAAACCGCATGGCGCCGGGCACTCCCATCGTTATCCACAGGCTTACCCACTGTTTCTGTGGATAAATCATGGCGACTGATCACGCTTGCGCAAACGCATATCAAGCGTGCGCAAGCCCTGCCGACACGATCGCCTCGGTAGACTGGGCCACGATCGGCACCCCGAAGCTCTCAATCGACGACAGCGTCGCGTTGTGGTGGCGCCGAATCAGTTCACCGCTGGCGTGCGGCTTGTCATGCGTCGTATGCGCATCGGCCGCTAACGTGATGGCATAACCCAGCGCGGCAGCCTGGCGAATGGTGGTGTCCACACAGAACTCGGTGGCGTATCCGCAGACGATCAGGTGCTCGACACCGAGGCTCGCAAGCAATGCCGCCAACCCTGTGCGCAGAAACGAATTCGGTGTCGTCTTGCGGATCACCGGATCGTTGGGGCGAGCCTGCAATGTTTCGACAAGGCTCCATGCCGGCGAGCCGTAGGGCAGCTCATCGTTTGCCGTCTCGTGCTGCACGAAGATCACCGGCACATGCTCTTCACGCGCACGGGCAATCAGTTGATTGATGGCGGCCAGAACACGTTCGGCCTGCGCAGGCGGCGGCGTGAACAAGCCGGTCTGCACGTCGATCACAATCAAGGCGGTCATCATACGGTTCTATGTCTGTTGTTGAGAGCGTGGCCCCAGAAAGGCCAGCACCGCTTCATTGAACAACTCGGGGCGCTGCAACGGCGCGAAATGGCTCACACCCGGCAGCATCACAAACCGCGCGCCAGGAATCGTCTGCGCCAGATACTGCGCGTGCTCGGGCTGGATGAACTCGTCGTGCGCGCTCTGCGCAATGGTCACGGGCACGCGAATCGCAGCCAGTTCATCGGCCGTGGCGTTCGGCTGTGTCTGCATCATCTCGGTGACGGCAGCAACGAACGCGTCGAAGTCGTCAGGTGTGGCGGACAGCGCAGCATAGTCCTGCCGGTGGCGGCTGAAGCAGCGGTCGATCGTCGGCGTCGGCTGGAAAGGCTTGGCACCGCTCGGGTCCATATTGCAGCCGAAGAAAAACACGCCAGCCACACGCTCGGGCGCTTGCATGGCGAGCGTGAGTGCAATGCAGGCACCATCGCTCCAGCCGACGAAAGCAGCTCGCTCCATGCCTAACGCATCCATGACGGCGCGCACGTCCGCGGCCATGCGCTCGTACGTGTAAGGCCGTGCATCGCGCGTGCTGCGACCGTGCCCGCGGCTGTCGATGAGAAGCGCACGATAGCCCGCAGCCACCAACGCCGGCACCTGATACCCCCAGTTGCCGCCGTGGCCGAGCCCGCCGTGCAGCAAGATCACCGGTGTGCCGGTGCCAAACGTTGCGTACCAGATGCTGGCGCCGTCATGCGCCACATGGCCTTGCTCGGCTGCCGCCGGCAAAGGCACTGCACCTTGCGCGGCAAAACGCGTGAGGTCGTCGTCGGTGAAGTCCACATCAGCCTCCCTGTCAGGTGCCGTATCCCTGCGCCGCAAACTGCTTGCTGCTTGAACCACGAGTAGAACATTGCCGCCAGCAGGATTTCGCGAGCATAGGGAGGCCATTCTCGTCACGCAAGTTGTGTTAAGCGCGTTAACACTAGCGGCCGTCTTCGATGCGCACGCCCAATTCGTTGAGAACCTCATGCGCGCAGCGGAATGCCTCGATGGCTGCCGGAGCACCCGCATAGATGGCGCTGTGCAGCAGCACTTCGCGAATCTCCACGGCCGTTGCGCCGTTATTGATGGCGCCGCGCACGTGGCCCTTGAGCTCAGTGCTGCGGCCCAGTGCAGCCAGCATGGCGCACGTGCACAGGCTGCGTGTCTTGAGGTCGATGCCGTCGCGCTGCCATGTGCTGCCCCAGGCGTGTTCATTGAGCCAATCCTGCAGTGGCGCGGAGAAAGCATCGAGCCCGCTCATCGCCCGCTCCACAAACGCATCGCCCATCACCTGTGCGCGGCGTGCGCGCCCGGCTTCCTTGTCCTGTTCTGCCACGACCCCTCCTCCGTTCCGAAAACCCGTTGCAGGCCGATCATGCTGGCTTGACCAGCAACATCATCAACGCGGTACCCAGCAGCACTGCGCAGAACGTCAGCCGCAAGCGCAACGGCGAAAACCTGTGCGCGAGCGTCACACCCCACGACACGCTGATCATGCCGCCTACCGCCAGCGGAATACCCGTGCCCCAGTTCACATGGCCCGCGTGTGCATACGTTGCCAGCGCGATCAGCGTGCCTGGCACCACCAGTGCCAGCGCCATCCCCTGTGCGCGCGTCTGCGGCATGCCGAAGAAAGTCACCAGTGCCGGCACAACCACCAGCCCGCCGCCCACGGTAAAGATGCCCGACATCGCCCCGCTGGCGATCCCCATCAGCGGCATGGCCGCGGCTGGCATGGTGCGTGGAGGAGCGTGCTCAGCATCCTTGGCCGCGTCCGGCTTGTTCTTGAGTTGCGAAGCAAAGTACACCGCCAGTGCGATCAGGAACACCGCAAACGCGGTGTGCAGATGGTGCGCATCCAGCCCCGCTGCGAAGCGCGCCGCCACATACGTTGCCGCCATCGAGAACACGCAGATCAACGCCACCGAGCGCAGATGCACCGGATGCCGCTGGTGATACCGCAGGAAGCCGATCAGCACATTGGGCGCAATCATCACCAGCGCGGTGCCCTGCGCCAGATGTTGGTCCATGCCGTACAGATAGCCGAGCACGGGAATAGCGATCAGCCCCCCGCCAATGCCCAGCAGCCCGCCCGCCACACCCAGGCCCATACCGAGCAGCAGGTTGAACAGGCCGATGAGAACAGCGTGGGACGTCATGCGCGCAAGGAAAGGAGGAGGAGAAAAGCAAACACGGCGGCGCGCCGTGATGAACACAGCGCGCCGCCGGAAGGTCGAGCGGGAAATTGTAGCGTCAGCGTCTCAAGCGATGTGCGCGGCAAAGCCGGATTTGTCGGGCGCGATCTCTGCGCGCAGCGTGAGGGCTGGGATCTCGTAGTCGCCCGCGTTCTGCTGGCGGAATGGGATCGGATCGATAGTGAACAGCGTATCGAGCCGGTCGCCAAGCGCCAGGGTGGTCTGCGCAAAGCGTGCGTCGTCCATGCGGCCGGCGCGGTGGGTGACGAATGGCGGCAACACATCAAAGCCGGGGTAATGCAGGATGCCGTGCTGGATCGGGAACAACACATCGTCGATCGGACCATTGATGCCACGTGGGCCGTAGTGCGACTCCCAGCCGCCCGTGGTGACGATCAGCATGGCGCGCTTGCCAGCGAGTGTGCCCTCGCCATAGCGATCGCCCCAATGCGTATCGGAGTGCTCGCCCACGCCGTAGGCGAATCCGTACGCATACACGCGCTCAACCCAACCCTTGAGGATGGCCGGCATGGAGAACCACCAGAGCGGGAACTGCAGGATCACGGCATCAGCCCACTGCAGCTTGGCTTGCTCTGCGGCAATATCAGCCGTCTGCAGGCCGTTCTCAAACGCGTGCTTGGAGTCCAACGACGGGTGAAAGTGCTGGCCGATCGGCGCAACGGTGCTGTCGCCTGCGTCGAGCGGGGCCTTCCACCGCATGGCGTACAGGTCCGACACCTGCACCTCGTGACCGGCGGCTTCCAGGCGCTGAACGGCGAAGTCCTTGAGGGCACCGTTGAGTGATTTGGGTTCGGGGTGGGCGTAGACGATCAGGACATTCATGGCAGCAACTCCAATCTGAGAAGGCTCAAGCATGGTGGCCACCAAGGTATATTGGAAATGAATAATCCATATTCCAGGCATAGCCATGAATAATCTCAGACGGCTGGACCTCAACCTGCTGGTGACGTTGGACGTGCTGCTGACCGAGCACAATGTCACGCGCGCGGCAGAACGGTTGAACTTCTCGCAGCCCTCCGTGAGCGTGCATCTGGCCAAGCTGCGCGACATCTTGGGAGACCCGTTGCTGCTGCCCGGCCCGCGCGGCATGCGCCCGACCGCTCGCGCAGAGGCACTGCGCGAACCACTGCGGCAAGCACTGGAGGCGTTGGAGCAGGCCGTTGCGCCCGCCAGCCCGTTTGATCCGGCGCACGCCACCAACACCTGGCGCGTGGCCGCTACCGACTACGGTGAATCGACCATCGTGCTGCCAGCGCTCAACACCCTGCGCGACGCTGCACCGGGCACACGGCTGGCCATTCTCGAACTGGTGCCACCGCGCATTGAAAAGCAGGCCGAGCACGGCGAGATCGACCTCGCCTTCCACACCACCGACGGCGCGCCACCCGGCCTGCGCCGCCGCGCGTTGTTCACCGAGCGTTATGTCTTGATCGGCCGTGCGGGGCACCCGCGCCTCAAGCGCAAGCCGACATTGGCGCAGTTCTGCGCGCTCGACCATGTGATCGTGTCACCTGATGGCGGCGGGTTCTTCGGCGTAACGGACGAAGCGCTCAAGGCTGCCGGTGCCACGCGACGCGTGGTGCTGTCGGTGCCGCACTTCCTGTTTGTGATGACGGCGGTGGCCAGCACCAACATGGTGGCGATGCTGCCCGAGCGGCTCGTGCGCGGTGTCAGCGCACTACAGGTGGTCGAGCCACCGGTGGAAGTGCCCGGGTATGAGATGTCGATGCTGTGGCACGAGCGGGTGCATCGAGACCCGGCGCATCAGTGGCTGCGGGAGACCGTGGCGAGAGCGGTGTAATCCGCCCCGGGGCCACTCAGACGGAGCGTTACAGTCCGGCCTTCGGCGCCGTCAGGATCAAGCGCAGCCCAAGCGTGGCAATCGCAACGGCGGCCACGCGGTCTACCCAGGCCTTGGCGCGCAGATACATCTCGCGCGGCACGCGGCTCGAAAAGCACAGCGCGACGATCGTGTACCAGCCGAACTCCACCAGGAACACCAGCGGCGGCAATACGAAATAGCACCACACTGGCGGATGCTGCGGCAGCAGCGCAGCAAAGATACTGCCGTACCAGATCGCCGTCTTGGGGTTGCTCATCTGCGTGGTGATGCCCGTCCAGAACGACTTGCGCGCGCTGCCGGCCTGCGGGGCAACGCGCTCGTCCATGGCGATGGGATGCTTGGCACCGCGCCAGATCTTCCACGCCATATAGATCAGGTAAGCGCCACCGGCCATCTTCAGGCCGATATAGAGCCACTCGACAGCTTGCAGCAACGTGTAGAGCCCGGCCAGCGCCAGACCGCCAAAGAAGAGCGCACCCGCGCCCATCCCCAGCGCAGTGGCCAGGCCATCGCGACGCGACAACCCGATGGCGTTGCGCGCCACCAGCACAAAGCTCGGCCCCGGGATCATCGCCCCAAGCAGCAGCGCAACGAGAATGGCGAATACAGCAGCAGAGGCGGTCATCGGGGTCTCCTGGTTGGTCATGCGCAACTTGGGGTGCCGAATTCTCGCACGCCGCTAGCGCGCCCGTTGGCGCCGGGTAAGCGGCCCCGGGGTTGCGGTCAGTGCGATTGCGCCCGACGTGGCCGCCCGCACGATCCGCTGAAACGTCGGGCACTCCATGTGGCTTGGCGCGGGGCAGACCGCCGCGTGCCGCAAGCCGTCGCGCATGGCAGTGAGCCGGCGGATCGTCCGGTCCAGCTCGTCGGCCTTGGCGGCCAGCATCGGCCGGTCGACCTCCAACTGCCCGCCGGGCGCGAACATGTGGGCGATCTCGTCGAGCGAGAAGCCCGCCGCACGCCCCAGCGCAATCAGTGCCAGGCGTTCCAGTACATCGGCGTGGAACTGGCGTCGCAACCCGCGTCGGCCGGTCGAGACAATCAGCCCTTTTTCTTCGTAATACCGCAGCGTTGATGCGGGCACACCCGCGTGCTGCGTCACCTCGGCAATGTCCAGTGTGCTCACCGCTTGACCTCAAGTTGACTTGAACTTGCACAGTGTAGTCCTCGCGCCTGGAGTGCGCGCACAGGACACCCATCATGAAGACCATGCCCCCAACCGACGTCAACCAGGCCGCCCTCTGGAACGGCCACGCCGGACACGCCTGGGTTGCCAGCCAGACGGCGCTCGACCAGATGTTCCAGCCGCTTGAAGACCAGCTTGTTGAAGCGGTGAGCACCCAGCGGGCGCAGCACGTGCTCGATGTCGGCTGCGGCACCGGCAGCACGACGCTCGCCATTGCGCGCCAGCTTGGTGCCAACGGTAGCTGCCTCGGTATCGACATCTCAGCGCCCATGCTGCAGACCGCCCGCGAGCGCGCCCAACGCGAACCGACACCCGCGCGCTTCGTCTGTGCCGACGCACAGACCTATGCCTTCCAACCTGCCGCCTTCGACATGATCGTCTCGCGCCTGGGCGTGATGTTCTTCGACGATCCGGTCGCGGCCTTCACCAACCTGCGGGGTGCCGCACGCGATGGCGCAGCGCTCTGTTTCATTGCGTGGCGCGGCCCCGCCGACAACCCGTTCATGACCGCGGCAGAACGTGCGGCAGCGCCACTGCTGCCAAACCTGCCACCGCGCAAACCCGGCGCACCTGGGCAGTTCGCCTTTGCGGACCGCAGCCGGGTGACCTGCACCCTGGCCGCCAGCGGCTGGACCGATATCGACATCCAGCCTGTCGACGTTGCATGCACCCTGCCCGAGCGAGAACTGGTGCCTTACCTCAGCCGGCTCGGCCCTGTCGGGCTGGAACTGCAAGAGGCCGACTCGCAGACGCGTACGCGTGTCATCGATGCAATGCGCACGGCGTTCGAGCCTTATGTGCACGGCACAGAAGTCCGCTTCACTGCTGCGTGCTGGATCGCCCGTGCGCGCGCCACGCGAGTGGAGGCGGCACATGACTGAAACCACACGCACACTGCTCTGCGCGCTGCTGATCGGCACCGGAGCCACGGTCGTCATGGACATCTGGGCCATCATCCGGCAACGGATGCTTGGTGTGCCGCCGTTGGACTATCGCCTGGTCGGGCGTTGGCTTGGCCATCTGCTCCAGGGGCGCGTCCGACACCATCCCATCAGCGGTTCAGCACCCATCGCGGGCGAACACGTGATCGGCTGGACGGCGCACTACATCATCGGCATCGCCTTCGCGGGCGTGCTGCTGGCGGGTTGGGGGCTCGACTGGGTGTGTCATCCAACGATCGGCCCTGCGCTCATCGTCGGTATCGGCAGCGTGGCGGCGCCCTTCTTCGTGATGCAGCCTGCCATGGGTGCCGGCATTGCCGCCAGCCGCACGCCACGCCCGGCGGCGGCGCGGCTGCACAGCTTGGTGACGCACACGGTGTTCGGTCTGGGGTTGTATGCGACGGCGTTGGTGATCAGCGTGGCGATGCGTGTCTGCTAACCACCCGATCCCGCGCTATCGCAAGTCACACCGCATGCACAACGCCGAAGTGCGTTCCGCGCTGCGAAAGACCATCGACGCGCGCACTTCTGCCGGCACCTTTTCCGCCGGAAACAGCGAGAAACCCCAGCGTGCGAAGTAAGACGGCGCGGTCGTCGACAAGAGATACGCCTCACGTGCGCCGGTACCGCGTGCGCGTAGCAGCAGCGTCTCGATCAGCCGGCTGGCGATACCGCGGTCCCGGTAGATGGGGTCGACCGCCGCCGAGCGGACCACGATGGCGCGGCCGCCTTGCTCTCCCGCCACGCAGCCGATGATGCGGCCCTTGTCCAGGGCCACGTGAAAGGCGTCGATGCTGCCCTGGGTGTCTTCTGCGGGCAGCCCGCAGCGCCTGAGGAGCGCAGCGACATCGCTCCAATCGTCGAGCGAAGCCTGGCGCAGATGAATGTCGTCGGTCTGCATGTGGACGTGGTCTCCGGGAGCGCGCTCGCCGGCAATGCACTACCTGCGGCGCGCTTCTATCGTCATGCGGCAAACTGTTTTGCCGCGCCCTTCTTCAAGCCTTCTGGGGTATGAGGCCACCGTCGAATAGGTGCGCGTCCAGACTAGCATCCAGACCCGGCAGGAAAAAAGAAACCCGTGCGCCGTCTACGGACATCGATCGGTCCCGGCGCATCAGCCGGATTGCGCGCAGGCATCACGCAAACGCGTTCTTATTGGCTTGGCAGGCGGGCTCCGGGAACGCGGCCCCAGGCAATCAGGGCAATCCCGTCCGTCATCTGGATAGCATTGCAGCAACAACATCACGCAGCTGGAACGTCCACCATGCATCGAGCCCCCCTTGACCTGCCCGTCATGACCCGTATTGCGCCCGCACGTTAGCGCGTCAGCACCTGCGGATTGATCATGTTCACCGGGGCGCCGGCCTCGTACGCGAGGATCTGCCGGAAGACGTCGGTGAACTGCAAGTCCCACTCTTCGTAGGTGACATAGCCGATGTGCGGTGTGCACACGACGTTGGGCATTGTCAGCAGCGGATGCGTGGTGTCGGTCAGCGGCTCCTGCTCGAAGACATCGAGCGCCGCCATGCCCGGGTGTCCCGCTTGCAGTGCAGGCACCAGGGCGTTGGGTTCAATCAGACCGGCACGGCTGGTATTGACCAGCAGAGACCCGCGCTTCATGGCTGCCAGATCCGCGGCGGTCACGATACTGCGGGTGGCATCCACCAGCCGCATGTGCAGCGAGACAACGTCACAGGTCGAGAAGAACTCCGCCTTCGAGGCAGCCGTCTCGTAGCCATCCTGACGCGCACGCTCCAACGATTCCGGGCGCGCCCAGACCAGCACGCGCATCCCGAAGGCGCGCGCATACCCTGCCACCTCCCGGCCAATGCGCCCATAGCCAAAAATGCCGAACGTCTTGCCACGCAAGGTATGACCGACACCACACTGCCAGCGCCCCTGCCGCATCGACTCCACCTGCTGCGGCAACTGCCGCATGGCGGCCAGCACCAGCGCCCAGGTCAGCTCGGCTGCGGCGTACGACGGCGTGCCGGCATGCAGGTCGGAGCAGACGAGCACACCATGCTCGGTACAGGCATGGATATCGATATGCGGGTAGACGCTGCGCTGGCTGATGAGGCAGAGCCTGGGCAAGCGCGCAATCAACTCACGGCGGATGGTCGTGCGCTCGCGAATCAGGACCAGGGCGTCGGTGTCGGCCAACCGTTGTGCAAGCACATCGGTGTCCTCCACATGATCGGTCCAGACGGTCACCTCGTGACCTTCTAGCAGGGCATAGCAAGGCAGCCGGCGGAGGGTGTCGAACCAGTCGTCGAGGATGGTGATGTGCATGGCGGGCGCGGGAGACGTGGCAAAAGCGGGCAACGGAAAACGTTCGCGGGAATCTTGCGCCGCGCCTCCCCCGCTGTGAAATGAATTCGAGGCGCCGGTTGATGCACGAAATCTATGAATCCACGCACGGCGTCAATGCTCTGTTTCGCGTAAGCGCGCGCTGCGTCGGTTTCCGACAACGCTCTCCGGCAATCCCAGCGCATTTGCGCAATCTGTATTTGCCGGCGGCACGGCGCCCCGGTAGAGTTTTCAGCCAATGGGCGAGCGCCCAGAACTTTGGCAAAACCGGAGTGATCCGGCGACGCAAAGCTATAGGGACTTCCAGACGGTGAACCGCCAGGAAGTCAGCCAGTTGCCCGCCGACCCGCAATGGCGGCGGGCCAATTGACGGACGCAGATTTCTGCGCCGTTAGGAGGCACACAATGAAAAAGACAGTCACGGGGGGGCGCACGCCCGCATTCGCCACGCGTATCGTGGCGCGTTTGGTAGCACGTTCGGCGCGGATCTTCGGGTCAGCCGTTGCCTTTGCGGCATGCGCACTGGCAGGCGCATCGCACGCCAGGGCAGAGGGCCTGCTGGTACCGGCCTACATCTACCCATCCGGCAGCGGCGCAACGCAGTGGAACACGCTCGCCAACACGGCGCGGTCGGTACCGACCACCGTCATCCTCAATCCCAATAGCGGCCCGGACACCACGCAAGACCCGAATTACGTTGCCGCCGTAGCAAAGGTGCACGCCGCGGGCGGCAAGGTGATCGGCTACGTGTCGACTTCCTATGCAAAGCGGGCGTTGTCGGCCGTGGTGCAGGACATCCACACCTACCTGGCGCTGTACCAGGTTGACGGCTTCTTCATCGACGAGATGACTGCCGACAGCGTGACCGCACACGTGCAGTTCTACCAATCGGTCTACAACTACATCAAGGGCCTGTCACCCGCATACACGGTCATTGGCAACCCGGGCACCAACGTGCCGGAAATCTACGCCAGCCTGCCGGTGGCGGACCATATCGTCACGTTTGAAGACAGCGCGCACCACTACACCAAGTACGCGCCGCTGGCCTGGCAGGCCAACTACCCGGCCAGCCGCTTCGCGCATATCGTGTACGCCGCATCGGCCACGCAAATGCAGACCTTCATGCGCGGCGCGTCTGCCAAGGATGTAGGCAGCGTGTATTTCACGTCCAAGACGCTACCGAACCCGTATGGCGCACTACCAAGCTACTGGAGCCAGGAAGTCTCGGCTGCGGCCGCTGCAAAGTGATCCTGGCAGGTTGACGCGCCCGGCAGTTGTGCTGGCGCGTCAGGGCTGACCACCCCACGGCGCGCGCCCTGACGGCCAGCGCGCGGGAGAAGGCGGCGCCGTGCCGTCACAGACAGTGACAGGCGATGACCGGTCGGTAGCGGCGCATGCTATATATTTGGGGCACCCCGAATCCGCGCCCTTCGCCGCCCACTGGCGTTGAGACAACAACAAGGAACCCTCCATGGCCGTCACCTCCAACAAGCTGCCGCATTGGACCATCGCCGCCCCGATACTCGCGTGGGTGGTGCTGGTGGTTGGCACGCTCATGACACCCCCCGGCTGGTTGATCGCGCTGATGGCACTGGCACTGGCCGGTGCCGTCTTTGCCGCCGTGCACCATGCCGAAGTAGTCGCGCACAAGGTGGGCGAACCGTTCGGCACCCTGGTGCTGGCCATTGCCGTGACCGTGATCGAGGTGGCGCTGATCGTGTCGGTCATGTTGTCATCCGGGCCCGAGAAAGCCGGACTGGCGCGCGATACGGTATTCGCGGCGGTCATGATCATCTGCAACGGCATCGTCGGCCTGTGCCTGTTCGTAGGCGGCCTGCGGCACCGCGAGCAAGCATTCCAGGCACCGGGCGCCAACGCCGCGCTGGCCGTGCTGGCCGCGCTGGTCACGTTGACCATGGTGCTGCCCAACTACACCAGCTCCACACCCGGCCCGGTCCTGACCTCTTCGCAGCTCGGCTTTGCCGGTGTGACATCGCTGGTGCTGTACGGCTGCTTCGTGATCGTGCAGACCATCCGCCACCGCGATTACTTCCTGGTCGACAGCTCAGACGAAGACGTGCACGCCCCACCCCCGCCGACCCGTGTGGCCGTAGCCAGCGCCGTACTGCTGATGGTGTCCCTGGTGGCGGTGGTGGGCTTGGCCAAGGTGCTGTCCCCCTTCGTGGAAGCGGCCATTCTGAACGCGGGCGCACCGGCGGCAACGGTGGGGATCGTCATTGCCGCGCTGGTGCTGCTGCCCGAAGGGCTGGCTGCCGCACGCGCCGCCAACGCCGACCGCATCCAGACCAGCCTGAACCTCGCGCTGGGCTCGGCACTGGCCAGTATCGGGCTGACCATCCCCACGGTGGCCGCCGTGTTCATCTGGATTGGCCGGCCGCTGGAACTGGGCCTGGGGCCGAAAGAGATGGTCTTGCTGTTCCTGACCCTGATCGTGTCAGCGCTCACGCTGGGCAAGGGCCGCACGACGATCCTGCAGGGCGTGGTTCACCTCGCAATCTTTGCGGCCTACCTGTTCCTCTCGATCGTGCCCTGACGGCGGCACGATCATCACTCACGCAGGCAACGTCAGCGTTGCCTGCAGCCCGCCCCCTTGACGGTTGGCCAGCGCCAGACGTCCACCCATGGCCTGCGCCAACTGCTGCGCAATCGCCAAGCCCAGACCCGTACCGCCCGTCCCCCGGTTGCGTGACGTCTCCAGCCGGTAGAACGGCCGCATTACCCGCTCCAGTTCCGCCTCGGGAATGCCTGGGCCCCGGTCCAGCACGGCAATGGCGAGGCTGCCGGACTCGCGCGACACCGTCACCTCCGCATCACCGCCAAACTTGATGGCGTTGTCGATCAGGTTGGTCAGGATGCGCCGCAGCGCCTGCGGCCGGGTTTCAACGGGCGCCCCGACCTTGCCTTCCACCATGATGGGTGTGCCGCCGTCCCGGTAGTCGTAGCTCAGGCTGTCGAGCAACGCGTCGATGTCCACACGGGCGGGGGCTTCGGCACTGCCGTGCAGCGTGCGGGCGTAGGTCACGCCTTCGCGCACGAGATGCTCCATCGCGCGCAGATCCTGCACCAGTCGCTCCTGCGTTTCAGAAGGGTCCATCAGATCCAGCCGCAGGCGCATGCGGGTGATGGGCGTCTGCAGGTCATGCGAGATCGCCGCCAGGATCTGCACGCGCTCGGCCAGATAGCCAGCAATGCGCTGCTGCATGGCGTTGAAGGCCGCCGCTGCGTGCGCTACCTCCACAGGGCCGTGTTCGGGAATCACCTCGCTCTTGAGATCGGGACCGAGGCTTTCTGCGGCGGTGGCCAACTGCTTGAGCGGGCGGGTGACCAGGCGCACGGCCAGCCACGCGCATCCGCCCAGCAACACAAGCTGCACAACCAGCAGCACCGGCAGCCAGGTCGACAGCCCCATGGGATTCGGATGCACGTCGATGGTGAGTGGGCTGCCGTCGCTGAGTGTCAGGTGCACCTGGTACTGATTGCCGCCACCGGGCACCGCGTTGGCGGTGACGTTGTACCGCCCCTCCAGCGCGCGACCGATGGTGGCCGCCGCCTCGCGGGACAGGGCATCGCGCGGCGGCGTGTCGCTGCGGATGCCGGCGTCGAGTTCGTAGCGATAGGTGCGCCGGCTCAAGCGGTCAGCCCAAAGCGCGCGCTTGGCCGCGGGCAGCATGTCGAGCATGGCGACGGAGCTGGCCACGTCGGTTTCCAGGTTGCCGAGCATCAGCCGGTCTGCCGCATCGGCGCGCTCGTGCAGCACAAGGCTGAAGGCCAGCCCCTGCGCCAGAGCCAACCCCACCAGCAGGATGACCATCAGGCGCGCAAACAAGGTGCGGGGCCATAGACGTAGGGTACGCAAAGCCGTCATGCGCGCTCCTCGCGAATCTCCACCGTCGAGGCAAACACGTATCCGCCATTGCGCACGGTCTTGATGTACTTGGGCTCGCGCGCGTCGTCGCCCAGGCGTTGCCGCAGGCGGCTCACCATCAGGTCGATGGAGCGCTCGAACAGCTCGGCGTCACGGCCTTGCGTGAGGTTGAGCAGTTGGTCACGGCTGAGCACGCGCTGCGGGTGGTCGAGAAACACGCGCAGCAGCTTGTACTCCGCGCCGCTCAGGGCAACGACCACGTCCTGGGCATCCAGCAGGTGCCGCGTCGTGGTATCGAGCCGCCAGTCGCCAAAGGCCAGCAGCGTAGCCGCCTCGGTGATCTGCAGGTTGGGCGGCAACATGCGCGTGCGGCGCAGCACGGAACGCACGCGGGCCAACAGTTCACGCGCGGCAAACGGCTTCACGAGGTAGTCGTCGGCGCCCATTTCCAGGCCGAGAATGCGGTCGGCCTCTTCGTTGCGGGCGGTCAGCATGAGGATCGGCAGGTTCTTGCGCGGGCCGGCACGCAGGTCACGGCACAACGCCAGGCCATCTTCACCGGGCAGCATGAGGTCGAGCACGATGAGGTCGACCGAGCCCTTGTCGAGCGCGGCGCGCATCTCGCGCCCATTGGCCGCCAGCGTCACGCGCATCTCGTTGCGTTCCAGGTAGGTGCCCACCAGCTCGCGGATCTCGCGGTCGTCATCAACGATGAGGATGTGATCGGGCTGGCTCATGGTTTGCGCTCGATGGGGGTAGAACGTGGCGTAGGAAGGGGGGTGGCATGCCGGCGCCGGTCAGACGTACTGGCCGGCCCGGGCGCCGCCCAGCGGCACACGCCCGCACCGCCCAGTTCACAGGTCAACGCAGAAAACATCATGGTGGCAAGCAGCAGCAGACCCCTCATGGCACGCATCCTTTCAGCAGTCGCACCGTAACACCGACGGCATGCGATGGACGCATTGTGCGGCGGCTGGGGGACCATGTGGGGGCCTTTTGTATCGCTCTGTATCTGGCGGGCTCTTGAACAAGAAACATTGCACTTGCGCAGGCCTGCGGAAACAGCGGCGATACGTGCGGGGCATGCAATGCAGTCATCGGATCAACCAGGAGACGCCCGATGATTGACCTCATTCTTGCCGCACTGGCCGGCGTATTGACGATTGCATCACCGTGCGTGCTGCCGGTGCTGCCCATGGTGCTGAATGCGTCCAGCGACGAGTCCAGCGCGCTGCGCCCCGTGGCGATTGCATTGGGCTTCGTGCTCGCGTTTTCTGCGCTGGGCGTGGCATTTGGCGCGCTCTCCAGCTCGCTGGCCTGGGCGCAGGACGCCGTGCGCACCGTGGCCATTTTGATTCTGCTGCTGTCAGGGCTGGCCCGCCTGTGGCCCAGCGCATTCGAGCGGCTTCTGGCACCACTGGGCGGCATCATCGATCGCTTTGCGGGGGTGGCCGCAGGTATCACATCTGGCACGGGCACGGGCCTGGCGGGCGGGTTCGTGCTGGGCATGACGCTGGGCGTGGTCTGGACACCATGCGCCGGCCCCACGCTGGCCGCCATTCTGGCGCTGGTGGCCAAGGCACAGGACCTGGGCCGCGCCGGGGTGCTGCTGGCGCTGTTCTCCGCAGGCGCCGCCATTCCGTTGCTCGTCATCGCCTATGGCGGCCGCTATGTCACCGCGCAGGTCCGCAAGGTGTCACGGTATGCGCAGCGCCTGCAGCAAGTGTTTGGCGCTGCCGTCGTTGTTACCGCCGTGGCGATGCTCTTCCAGGTCGACACGCTGGTGGTGGCGCGGTTGAGTACGGTGCTTCCGTCGATTCACCTGGGGGTGTGAAGCATGCGTCGCGCCCGAAACGGCCGCCGGGGGATTTGTTCCTTGATGTATTGAGTCCTGTTCCCGCCCGTACCTTCATCCGGGCGGCGGCCGCGCCTAGAGTCGGTTCCATGCTCACAACCGCTTGAAACCCGGAGCCGCCATGACCATCGAAGAACGCCTTGCCGCACGCGGCCTCGTGCTGCCCCCTCCCCCGCAGCCGCTGGGCAGCTATGCCGCTGTCAGTCAGGCGGGTGATCTACTGTTCGTGTCAGGGCAGTTGCCGCTGGCCAACGGCAAGGTGGTCTGGCAAGGCCAGGTCGGCAAGGACCTGACCCTGGAAGATGGCCAGCGTGCCGCAGAACTTGCTGCGCTCAACGTGCTCGCGCAAATCCACGCGCATCTGGGTAGCTTCGAGCGGTTGGACCACATTGTCCGTGTCGAGGGACATGTCACCAGTGCACCCGGCTGGCTGCAGCAGCCTGCGGTGGTGGATGGCGCATCGGACTTCTTCGCGGATGTGCTGGCCGAGAAGGCCGGGCATGCGCGCATGGTGATCTCGCACTTCCAGCAGCCGGCCAACGCCGCCGTCATCCTGCTCGTGATCGCACAGGTCAAACCCGCCTGATTGCCCTGTCCCTGCCCACTCAGGGGGAGCACTTCTCCACCAGGAAGTCGACGAACACCCGCACCCGGCGCGTCACGTGCCGGGCCGACGGGTATAGCAGGACGAACGGCCGCGTACTGCCGCCGTAGTCCTGCAACACCTCGACCAGCGTGCCGTCGCGCAAATCCTGCTCGACCACAAAGCGGTACGTCTGAAACAAGCCTGCCCCGGCGCGCGCCAACGTGGCGCCGCCGAGCGCGTCTTCCGACGTGCCATAGGTGCCCGACGTCAGCAGATCCGTCTCTTCACCGTTGACCTGGAACACCCATGGCAGCTTACGGCCACTGCTGGGCACGTCAAACTGAATGCATTCGTGCTGCTGCAGGTCTTCCGGCGTGCGTGGCGTGCCGGCGCGGCGTAGATAGTCGGGCGCGGCCACCACCACCATCTCGGCATCTTCCAGCTTGCGGGCGATGAGGTTGGAGTCATCCGGTGCGCGTCCGCGCACGGACAGGTCATACGTGTCATCTGCAAAATCGACATTGCGGTTGCTGATGTGCACGTCGACTTCGACATCCGGGTATTGCGCCCGGAACGCGGGCAGGATGGGCAGCACGCGATAGTGCGCATAGGGCGTCGGCAAGCTGATCCGCAGCAAGCCCGAGGGCGCTGCGCGCTGGCCGCTGATCTGCCGTTCCGCTTCCACCAATTGCGCCAATGCGCGGCGGCTCTGCTCGAAGTAGATCCGGCCCTCTTCAGTCAACCGGATCTGCCGCGTGGTGCGCACGAACAGGCGCACACCCAATCGCTCCTCCAACCGGAACACGGTGCGGCTGACCGCCGGCGGTGTCACGCCTGCAGCGACTGCGGCGGCCGTAAAACTGCCAAGCTCTGCCGCCAGGCAGAACAGCTCGATGCTGCCGAGCTGGAGATCATCGAACTGTCGCGTCATGGCGCCTACCGCATCAATGCAAAGGCCCCATCATAGTGCGGGATGTGATGCATCGCATTTGTTCCCGCTGCGCATAAGTGTTTGTGCGCGATGGGCATTCTTCAGCACAAGCGTGCGGCCTACATTGGACCTCAATCGATCCCGTCGGATCGACCGGCTTCACAGCCATCCACCAAACATGAGGTTCCAAAATGAGCACCACTCAAAAAGTCGCCGTCATCACCGGCGCATCACAAGGCATCGGCGCAGAACTGGTCAAGTCGTACCGCGAACGCGGCTACCGCGTGGTGGCAACGGCGCGCAGCATCAAGCCGGTGGATGACGCTGGCATCCTGGCCGTTGCCGGTGACATTGCCGACCCGGCAACGGCACGCCGCGTGATTGCCGAGGGTGTGGCGAAGTTCGGCCGCATCGATACGCTGGTCAACAACGCCGGCATCTTCATGGCCAAGCCCTTCACCAGCTATACGGCGGAAGACTACGCAGCCAACATTGGCGTGAACCTGACCGGTTTCTTCCACATCACGCAGCTCGCCATTGCCGAGATGGAGAAGAACGGCGGTGGCCACGTGGTCAGCATCACGACCACCCTGACGGACCATGCCATCAGCGGTGTACCGTCGGTGCTCGCCTCGCTCACCAAGGGCGGTTTGAACGCGGCGACGAAATCGCTGGCCATTGAATATGCGAAGCGCGGTATCCGCGTGAATGCGGTGTCGCCAGGCGTCATCAAGTCGCCAATGCACGCACCGGAAACGCACGACTTTCTTGGCGCGCTGCATCCGGTTGGCCACATGGGCGAGATGCGCGATATCGCGCAGGCTGTACAGTTTCTGGAGTCCGCCCCCTTTGTGACAGGCGAGATCCTGCACGTGGATGGCGGCCAGAGCGCAGGGCATTGAACCCACCTGCGGCCGGTGCTACACCACCGGCTGCATCTCCTGCAGCAGCGTCGGCACCAGTTCCGACACGGTCGGGTGGATGTGCATGGCACGGCTGATGGTGGTGTACGGCGCCTTGGCGTACATCACGTCGAGCAATGCATGCACGACCTCGTCGCCGGTCACGCCCAGGATCGCCGCGCCAAGAATTTCGTGACTCTGCGCATCCACCACCACGCGCATGAAGCCTTGGCTTTCTCCCTTCTCCACCGCACGCCCGACGCGCGTCATGGGGCGGTTGCCGACCAGCAGCTTGCGGCCCGAATGCTTGGCCTCGGTCAGCGTCATGCCAACGCGGCCAAGCGGTGGGTCGATGTACATGGCGTACGCCTGGATACGGTCCGACACCCTGCGCGGATCGTCATCCAGCAGGTTGGCCGCGACGATCTCGTAGTCGTTGTAGGACGTATGTGTGAACGCGCCGCGCCCGTTGCAATCGCCCAGGGCCCAGATGCCGGAGACGTTGGTGCGCAGTTGCTCGTCGACGCAGATATATCCGCGTGCATCGGTTTGGACGCCTGCCTTGTCCAGGCCGAGATCATCGGTATTGGGTACACGCCCCACGGCCAGCAGCAGATGCGAGCCCGACACTTCTCGCGCGCCGCCCGAGCAATCCAGCCCAACCACCACGTTGCCTGCTTCGCCGCGCACGCTCAGGCAGTTGGCGGCCACCTGCACGTCGATGCCCTCCGCTTCCAGAATCTCACGCACCGCCTGCGACACGTCTTCGTCTTCACGGGCGATCAGGCGCGGGCCTTTCTCCACGATCGTCACGCGCGCCCCGAAGCGCCGATACATCTGGCCGAACTCCAGCCCCACATAGCTGCCACCGATCACGATCAGGTGCTCGGGCAGGAAGTCCATGTCCATCATGGTGGTGTTGGTGAGATAGGGCACCTGATCCAACCCCGGCATCGGGGGAACCAGCGCGCGCCCGCCAACGTTGATGAAGATGCGCTCGGCCTCCAGCAGATCGTTGCCGACACGCACGGTTTGCGCGCTCTCAAAGCGAGCATGCCCCTGGAAGACGGTGCAGTGCTCCAGGCCGCGGACCCACTGCTCCACGCCGTGGCTGGAGCGCCCGGAAATTTCGTCCTTGCGCGCCTTCACACGCGCCATGTCGACATTGACCGGCCCATCGATCATCACGCCGTACTCGGCAGCCCGTTGCGCGAGGCGCGCGGCGTATGCGCTGGCGACCAGTGTCTTGGTGGGAATGCAGCCGGTGTTGACGCATGTGCCGCCAAACCGCCCGCGCTCGATGATGGCAACCTGCATGCCGGCGCCGGACAACCGCGCGGCCAGCGCCGGGCCAGCTTGCCCGGTACCGATGATGATGGCGTCGAAGCGTTGCGTCATGGCGGTCTCCTGCGTGGCGGCATCGATTGCCACGGTATGGTAGACCGCACAGGCGTCAACGGCGACCCGGCGTCAGCGATATGTCTTGGGAAGGGGTGCCACCAGCCAGAACGGCGGATGGAAGGCAGGAAAATCTGGGCACCCGGGAGTGCAAGCCTCCCGGGTGGACATCCCATCAGTGGTGATGGTGATGCTTGCCGTGGCGACGGCGGCCACGATCGTCGTGGTCGGAGTATGAGTTGCGCTGCACGTTGCCGCCCAGCGCCGCACCCGCGCCGCCACCGAGGCCCGCGCCGACGATGCCGCCCGTGCGGCCGCCCATGGCGTTGCC
>RepKanNP_Acetate_BrdU_F21BDRAFT_1000143_pt1 | contig 37614 bp, 38 predicted proteins | sample RepKananBrdUF21B_FD_10624 | JGI IMG/M metagenome (IMG submission 10624)
CCGCGACATGGTGCGGCGCCATGCCCCCAAGCTGCTGCGCGCCAGCGAGCCGATTGGCAGCCCAGGCGATGACGGCTCGGGCATCCTGATGGGCATGAGCGTGGGCGGCGCCGCGATCCACATGGACGAGGGGTTCACCACCCTGCCGTTCTACGCGCCCGAGTCGCTCATCAAAGGCATTTTCATCAATGAACGCGGCCAGCGTTTCATCAATGAGGACTGCTACCATGGCCGTACCGCGCACCACATCCTGCAGCAAGCCGGCGACCGCATCTACCTGTTGGTCGATAACGCGACTTACCAGCCGCCTCCCGAGTTCGCACGCATCGGCATTGCCGCAGCGGGTGAGACGTGGGAGGAAGTCGAGCATGACCTGGGCATGACGCCAGGCACGCTCACTGCCACGGTGGCGGTCTATAACCGTCATGCGAGCGAAGGTACCGATCCACTGTTCCATAAGGGGGCCAAGTGGCTCCAGCCGCTGATCGAACCCCCGTTCGTTGCACTGGATTGCCGCATCGACTACGCGTTCTATTCGTACTTCACGATGGGCGGGCTCGATACGTTGCCCACGGGGCAGGTGGTGACGGAAAAGCGCGTGCCCATTCCCGGCTTGTATGCCGCTGGGCGCACCGCGTGCGGGCTGCCGCGCTGGGGCGGTGGATACAGCTCGGGCATGTCCCTGGCGGATTCCACCTTCTTCGGTCGGCAAGCGGGGCGGCACGTTGCCGGTTCGCGTTCCAACTCCTAATCTTTGATTCGACGCCTCTGCGCGAAGGCCCAAGAGGACAACAGGACAAGAGGAAATCACGATGAAAGAATTCAACGACAAGGTAGTGCTCATCACGGGCGGGTCGACCGGCATCGGCCGCGCGGCTGCGACGGCTTTCGCCCGCGACGGCGCCAAGCTAGTGCTGGCCGATGTGAATGCCGAAGTGGGGGAAGCCTTTGCCGCCGAACTGCGCAAGGCCGGCAGCGATGCCCTGTTCGTGCGCACCGATGTGTCGCGCGCGGAAGACTGCGAGGCCATGGTGGCCCGCGCCCTGGAAACGTTCGGGCGGCTGGATGTGGCGTTCAACAACGCGGGCATTTCGGATGCACCGCAAACGGCCACGCCCGAGTATTCGCTCGATCTGTGGGAGAAGATCATCGGCATCAACCTGTCGGGCGTCTTCTACTGCATGCGCTACGAAATTCCGGCGCTGCTCAAGTCGGGCGGCGGCGCGATCATCAACACGTCGTCGGTGGCGGGGCAGATCGCATTCCCCGGCACGGCGGGCTACACGGCCAGCAAGCACGGTGTGGTGGGCCTGACCAAGGTGGTGGCCGCGGAATACGGCGCACGCGGCATCCGCTGCAACGCGCTGGCGCCGGGCATGATCGAAACGCCCATGACCAAAGCCGCGCTGGACTCCGACATGGCCCGCGCCGCGATGCTCCAGGGCATCCCGGCCAAGCGCTTCGGCAAGGCCGAGGAAATGGCCGACGTGGTCGTCTGGCTGGGCTCGTCGCGTGCCAGCTATGTCAACGGTGCCTATATCGCGGCCGACGGCGGTTACCTGATCCAGTAGGTTCGCGCCCGTCGCGGCGCATTCATTCAAGTTGTGTCTTCAAGCATTGGCCCCGTGTATGCGGGGCCTTTTTTCATGCCGCCGTCGGGCAACACCGCCTCGTAGTCTGTAAAGACGATTCGTCGCGCACGCGCAGAACGTAGCGTAGCGAAAACGCTGGTTGGTGATGACCAGCAAACAGGAGACGGATGAACATGACCCGGCTGAAAGGGAAAGTAGCATTGATTACCGGCGCCGGCCAAGGCGTGGGCCAAGGCATTGCCTATGCCCTGGCCGCCGAGGGCGCGCGCATTGCCGTGGTGGGGCGTACGGCAGGCAAGCTCGACGAGACGTGTGCCGAGATTCGTCGCCGTGGCGGCGAAGCGCAGCCCTTCGTGGCTGACGTGATGGTGAAAGACGACATCGAGCGCTGCGTCGCGCAGGTGGCGGAGCACTTCGGCGGCATCAACGTGCTCGTCAACAACGCGCAGGTGGTGCCGCTCGGGCGCCTGCTCGATGTGACGGACGAGGCGTTCATGCAGGGCATCGACTCGGGGCCGCTTGCCACGATGCGTTTGATGCGCGCGTGCTATCCGCACCTGCGCGGCGATGGTGCGGTGGTGAACTGTGTCTCGTCCGCAGCCGTGCGTTGGGACGCCTCGGGCTATGGCCACTACGCGGCGGTCAAGGAGGCGATCCGTTCGCTCACGCGCGCTGCAGCGTGCGAGTGGGGTGTGGATGGCATCCGCGTCAACGCCATTGCACCGCACGCCATGTCGCCAGGCATGGCCGGGTGGGTTGCCGAGCGGCCGGATGAGGCGGCCGCCTTCTTCAAGACCATTCCGCTGCAGCGCGTGGGCGACTGCGAGAAAGACATCGGCCGCGCCGTCGCCATGATTGTCAGCGCCGACGCGGGCTACCTGACCGGCGCGACGATCCCGCTCGATGGCGGCCAGGCGTATTGGGGATAAGCGGGGCTAAGCGCCTGCCATGGCGTGACGCTTCACGAAACGAATCACGAAACCAAATCAGAGGATAGAAACATGAATCGATTGCTCAACAAGGTCGCGATCGTGACCGGCGGCGCCCGCGGCATGGGCGCGCAGACGTGCCGGCTGTTCGTGCAGGAAGGTGCGCGCGTCGTCATCACGGATGTGCTGGAAGCCGAAGGCGAAGCGCTGGCGCGTGAGCTTGGGGATGCCGCGCGCTTTCGCAAGCTGGATGTGAGTGATGAATCCCAATGGGCCAGCCTGGTGGCGGAAACCGTGGAGGACTTCGGCCGCGTCGACGTGCTGGTGAACAACGCTGCGGTGCTGGCGTTCGGCAGCATCACCGAACTGTCGAAAGCCGCGTTCGAGCGTGTGGTCGCCATCAACTTGGTCGGCACGTTCCTCGGTATCCGCGCGGTGGCGCCGTTCATGAAGCAGCAGGGGGCCGGCTCCATCGTCAACATTTCGTCGGTGGACGGCTTGCGTGGCGTCAATGCGTTGGCCGCCTATGTGTCGAGCAAGTGGGGCGTGCGCGGGCTGACCAAGGCGGCGGCGCTGGAGCTGGGCCATCACGGTGTGCGGGTCAACTCGATTCACCCGGGTGGCGTGAATACGGTGATGTCCAACCCGACCGGCGCGCCGCTGGAGGAAGTCAACCAGGGCTACCGCCATGTGCCGGCGCAACGTGTCGGCGATCCTGACGAAGTCGCGCGTGCGACGCTGTTCCTCGCCAGCGACGAGGCCTCGTACTGTCACGGCAGCGAGCTGGCTGTGGATGGCGGCATGGCTGCAGGCAGCTACTACCCGGGCTTGCCCGGTTCGCCAATCTGAACGATCGGCAACGGCAGCGGAAGCTGCCTTCTGCACTGTGACGGGAGCAGCGGCCCAAGCAAACCCGGCCTCTCCGGGCGCCTGGTACGACCGCAACGGGCAGGAGAACGGTGACAAATGCGCCTGGACGTTCGGCGCGCCGCTGGTGATGTTCCGCAACGGCGTGCAGTGGAAGATCCAGGGCGAATGGTCGAATGCGGCGTACACCGCGGGCACCGGCTATCCGAGCGCGTCCGGACAGAGAGGGTGCCTGTCGGGTCTCTGATCTGCGACGCGCAGAACAGCGCCGGCCTGACGCCAAGTCTGGCCGGCGTTGTCATGTTCTCGCAGGCGGGCAGCTGATCTGCAGCTGCCGTGCCTCGACATCAACCAGCCACTGCCTGTTCGGCACCACTGACAATCTGCTCGAACGCGGAAAGATCCGGCGCAGCCATCACATCCCGAAAGCGCGCGTAGTTCCACGGCCAGCTGGCCGGCACGCCTTCGCCGTCGAGGTACCAGCTGTTGCAACCCGATGCGAAGATGGTGTTTTTGGCCGCTGCCAGGCGTGAGGCCTCGTAGGCATCGAGCGCTTCCTGCGTGGCGGCAATTTCCGAGCACTCACTGCTGCGCAGCAGATCCAGCAATTGCGCGATGTAGCCCCATTGCTTCTCGGCCACGTCGATCAGCGAGAAGTTGCCGACCGGGCTCGTCGGGCCGTTGAGCATGAAGAAGTTCGGGAACTCGGGCACGGAGATGGCCAGGTAGGCGTGCGGCCGCTTGGCCCACACGTCGTCCAGGCGGCGGCCGTCGCGGCCGACGATCTGCGTCGGGCGCATGAAGCGGTCCGCGTGGAAGCCGGTGGCCGTGACCAGCACATCGAGCTCGTGCAGCGTGCCGTCGCGCGTGAGGACGCCGTTGGCGGTGACGGTTTCGATGTCGTCGGTCACCAGCTCTGCGTTCGGGTGCTGAATCGCCTGGTAGTAGTCGGGCGAGAAGATCAGGCGCTTGCAGGCGGCGCGGTAGTTGGGGCGTAGCTTTTCGCGCAGCACGGGGTCTGGCACGCTGCGTTCGAGGTTGTCCAGCACGATCGCTTCGATCATGGCGATCTCAGGCGAGGATGCGTCCGCCACGGCCGTGGTGAAGCGCTCCACGTTTGCCACGTAGGTCTCGTCGTTCTGCATGCGCTTGAGCAGCGCCGGATCGTCGCGGAACGCTTGCTTCTGCTCTTCGGTGAACGTGGGGTTCTCCACCGGCATAATCCATTGCGCGGTGCGCTGGAAATGCTTGAGCTTGCCGGCACGGCCAGCCAGTGCCGACACCAGCTGCACGCCGGTCGAACCGTTGCCGATGATGCCGATGCGCTTGCCGTCCAGCGGCACGGCGTGGTCCCACCGTGCGCTGTGCAGCAGGTCGCCGGTGAAGTCTTTCAGGCCAGGAATGTTGGGCGTGCGGGGGTGGTGCAGCACGCCGGTGGCCGCGATCACCACGTCGGCTGTGTCGCGCAGGCCACTGGCCGTTTCAAGATGCCAGCGCCCGCCCTTGAACTCGCAGCGCTTAACTTCCTGATTGAAGCGGATCAGTTCGTCGATCTTGTACTTGCGGGTCGTCTGTTCGAAATAGCCTTGCACCTCTGCGCCCGGGGGCAGCTGGCGAGTCCATTCGGCATTCGGCTCGAACGAGTACGTATACGCGTGCGAGGGCACGTCGCAGGTCAGGCCTGGATACGTGTTCTCGCGCCACGTGCCACCCACGCGGGAGGCCTTTTCGTAGATGGTCACGTTCTTGTAGCCGGCTTCGAGCAGCTTGATGCCGCTCAAGATGCCCGACATGCCTGCGCCGAGTACGACGACCCGCAGGTCTTGATTGAGGTTGGGTTGCGTCATGATGGGTTGCATCCTTGTGGAGAGGGGCTCGGATCGCGATGGGGTCGAAGAGAGCCGGAGCTCGACGGTGCCAAATATGGCCGTCGGTGCAGTTGTGATGTCCGGAGCAGGCTACAAGGGGGTCATCCGTCATCGGAGGTGGCCCCAGCATGCCAGCGCGCGGCGGGGCCAACATCGCACGAATGCACTATGCGGATGTTCGGCACGCGTACAACGCTGGCTTTAACGATGCCTTCCACATGCATGTCATCGCAAGTGAGTGTCATCCCCGCGAAGGCGGGGACCCAATTGCGTCAACAGCGCTGGATTTTTTTCCTGCGCTGGACCGGCGGCAGTGTGCCGGCGGTGTCATGAAATGGAAGCGGCTCAATGGCCCGAAGACACTGCGCCGCCTGGCGCCGGACGCTTGAGCAGACACGCCAGCGGAATGCACAGCAGCAGCGCGACCGCCAGCAGATGGAATGCTTCGGAATACGTCATGACCATCGCCTCGCGCTGGATCTGCGCGGCCAACTGGCCCAGCGCCTGGAGCTGGGCATGGACAGCATCGCCGTGTTGCTCCACCAGGCCTTGTGCCGTGGCGGCCAGGTAGGCCTGACCGGTGGGTGAATTCCAGCTCAACGATTCACGAATCACGGCGTCGTGAAAGGCGTAGCGCCGGTCGATCAGCACCCCGAGCAGCGCCAGCCCGACCGAGCCGCCCAGATTGCGCGCCATGTTGTACAGCCCAACGGCATCACCGGCGTCTTCCTTGGCCGCGGCGCCCAGCGAGGCCTGGTTGAGCGGCATCATCGCCATCATCTGGCCGACGCCGCGCAGCAATTGGGAATCGATGAAATCCCCGCCGACCGACTGCGCCGTCAGCGCGACATCGAGCAGGCAACTGGCGCCAAAGCAGAGCAGCCCCGCAATCACCATGACACGCATGTCGATGCGGCCGAGCAGTTGCGGCAGGATCGGCGCCATCAGGAAGGCCGGAACGCCGTAGACGAGCATGATCGACCCCGACTGCTGGGCGTTGTACCCCGCAATGCCGGCAAGGAATTGCGGCAGCAGGTACGACATGCAGTACATGCCCGCGCCGATCGTGAAGACGATCACGATCACGCTGGCGTAGCGCGCGTTGCCCAGCAGGCGCAGCTTGACGATGGGCTTGCTGGCACGGAACTGGCCGGCCACCAGCAGGCCGATGCCCACGACGGCAATCACCCCGAGCCAGACGATCATCGGCGATTCGAACCACTGTTCGCGCTGGCCTTCTTCCAGCAGCACGGTCAGCGAGCTGAGCCCGATCGAGAGGCCGCTGATACCGAGCCAATCGGCACGGAAGAAGCCAGACCAATCCGTGCGCTCGTTCGGCAGGCCCACGCGCAACAGCACCATCAGCGCGATCGACACCGGCAAGTTGAGGAAGAAGCACCAGCTCCAGTCGAGGTTCTCCGTCAGCCAGCCGCCGACCGTTGGGCCCAGCATGGGCCCCAGCAGGACCGTGAGCCCGAAGATGGTCATGCCGATCGGCATCTGCCGCCGCGGCATGCGCGTGGCGACGATGGTCTGTGCGGTGGGGATCATGGCGCCGCCGGCGAAGCCCTGGCCGATGCGGCCGATGACCATCTGCGCGAGGCTGTGCGAGACGCCGCAGAGGATCGAGAACGCGATGAACAGCACGGCATTGCCGAGCAGAAACCGGCGCAGGCCGAAGACCCGCGTCAACCAGGCGGCGAGCGGAATCATGACGATTTCCGACATCAGGTAGCCGGTCGAGATCCAGGTGCCCTCGGTGCCAGTGGCCCCGATCTTGCCCTGGATCTGTGGCAGTGCCGAATTGGTGATCGAGATGTCGAGGCTCGCCATCAGCGCGCCAAGGGCGCCAGCTGCTACGGCAATCCAGTCGACCGCGCGAGCGCGCGGCTCCAACCCCTGCGGGTCAGACTTACCCACGCGAGGCTTCCTGGTCGATGCGCTCCCGCGCCGCCTGCGCGCCGCGCGTATCGACATGCACCGTGACCGACAGGCCGGGAACGAGCACGCTGCGCGCCTCCTTGCCGGCCTCCACGCGGATGCGCACCGGCACACGCTGAACGATCTTGGTGAAGTTGCCCGTGGCGTTCTGTGGCGGCAGCAGCGCGAACTGTGCGCCGGTGCCGGGCGACAGGCTCTGCACGGTGCCGTGCAGTTCCGTACCGCCGAGTGTGTCGACCAGAATACGTGCCGGCTGGCCGGGGCGCATCATGCCGATCTGCGTTTCCTTGAAATTGGCTTCGAGATAAAGGTCCTGCACCGGCACGAGCGTCAGCAGGCGCGAGCCGGGCTGCACGTACTGGCCGACGCGCACGGCGCGGTCGCCCACGCGGCCGGCGCTGGCGCTGCGGATGACGGTGTCGTGGATGTCGAACTGGGCTTGGCGCGCACTGGCTTGCGCCACTGCAAGCTGCGCCTTGGCCTGCTCAATCTGGGCCTGCGTGGCGACCACCTGGCGCTGCGTAGCCAGCAGGGCCGCGCGGTTGGATTCCACGTCGGCCGCGGCCTGCTTGCGACCGGAGCGCAGCTCGGCCATGCGTTCGCCGCTTTCTGCGCCAATGGCCACCAGCGGGGCATGGCGCTGCGTTTGTTCAACCACAAAGGCTTCGTGGGCGCGGGCGCCGTCGAGTGTTGCGCGGGCCCGATCCACCTCGGCCTGACGCTGCAGCAGCTCGGCCTCGCCACGGGTGATGTCGGCGCGGCGTGCGGCGATGGTTGCAGTGGCCTGCTCGAGGGCGGCCCGGTATTGGCGGTCATCCAGCCGCACCAGCGGCTGCCCGGCCATCACGGTCTGGTTGTCTGTGACGAGCACTTCGGCCACGTAGCCCGTGACCTTCGGCGCGATGATCACGTTGTCGGCGCGCAGGTAGGCATCGTCGGTGGTTTCAATGAAGCGCCCGACCATCCACCAGCGCAAGGCCCAGACGCAGGCCAGCACCAGCAGGCCGCTACCCAGCAGCACAAGCAGGAGAACCCGCCGGCGGGGGAGTTGCCCGCCTGCGGCGATGTCGGGTCCGATGGCCTCGCCGGCCGGTGCGGTCATGGACATGGAGGATCCCAATCGGAGGACGGTGGCAGGTCGGGCGCCCCGCCATGCGGTTGGCGCCGTCCCCGCCGGGTCAAAGCATCAAGCCATCAGGCCATCAAGCCACGTTCGCGCGCCAGGGTCATGGCGGTGTCTTCGATCATGTCTTCCTGACCACCCACCAAGCGTTGGCGGCCCAGTTCGACCAGAATCTCGCGCGCCGGAATCTTGTACTTGGCTTCGGCGCGCTTGGCGAACAGCAGGAACGAGGAGTACACGCCCGCATAGCCCAGCGTCAGCGCATCGCGGTCGATGCGGATCGGGTGGTCCATGATCGGCACGACCAGGTCTTCCGCCACATCGGCGATGCGGAACACGTCGACGCCGGTCTCGATGCCCATGCGTGCACACACGGCCACGAAGACTTCCATCGGCGTGTTGCCGGCGCCGGCGCCGAGGCCCGCTGCGGCCGCGTCGATGCGGTTGGCGCCGCAGGCCACGGCGGCCAGCGAGTTGGCGACGCCCATGGCCATGTTGTGGTGGCCGTGGAAGCCGAGTTCCGTTTCAGGGCGCAGCGCCTGGCGCACGGCGGTCAGCTTCTCGGTCACGTCGTGCGGCAGCATGTGGCCGGCCGAATCGGTGATGTACAGGCAGTTGGCGCCATACGATTCCATCAGCAGCGCCTGCTTGACGAGCTGCTCGGCCGGCGCCATGTGCGCCATCATCAGGAAGCCCACCGTATCCATGCCCAGCTTGCGCGCCATGCCGATGTGCTGTTCGGACACATCGGCCTCCGTGCAGTGCGTGGCCACGCGGATGGTGTGCACGCCCAGGTCATGCGCCATGTGCAGGTGCTCGACGGTACCGATGCCCGGCAGCAGCAGTGCCGACACCTTGGCCTGCTTCAGTTCGCCGAGCACGGCGCGCAGGTAGTCCTCATCGCTGTGCGCGGGGAATCCGTAGTTGACCGAAGCGCCGCCCAGGCCGTCGCCGTGCGTGACTTCAATCAGCGGCACGCCAGCGGCGTCCAGCCCGCGCGCAATGCTCTTCATCTGCTCCAGAGAGATCTGGTGGCGCTTCGGGTGCATGCCGTCGCGCAGCGTCATGTCATGCAGGGTAATGCGTTGTGTCATGTCGATTGTCCTCGGGCTCAGGCTCAGGCGAGTGCCGGTTCGGCTGCGGGCAGCGAACCATCCAGCAGTGCGGTGGCAATGCGTTCCGCGGTGCGTGCGGCAGCGGCGGTCATGATGTCCAGGTTGCCGGCATAGCGGGGCAGGTAGTCACCCAGGCCTTCGACTTCCATGTAGATGGACACGCGCTTGCCGTCGAACACCGGGCCGTTCTTCAGGGTGTAGCCGGGCACGTACTGCTGCACGTCGGCAATCATGGCGTGGACGGACTTGGTGATCGCTTCCACATCCGGCTCGTCTTCCGTCAGGCAATGCACGGTGTCGCGCATGATCAGCGGCGGCTCGGCCGGGTTGATGATGATGATGGCCTTGCCTTCGCGTGCGCCGCCCACCTTCTCAATGGCGCCCGATGTGGTGCGCGTGAATTCGTCGATGTTCTTGCGGGTGCCCGGGCCGACGGAGCGCGACGACACCGTCGCCACGATCTCGCCATAGGCCACCGGCTGCACGCGCGACACTGCATAGACGAGCGGAATGGTCGCCTGCCCGCCGCAGGTGACCATGTTGACGTTCATGGCGTTCGAGCCCAGGTGCGCGTCGAGGTTGACCGGCGGCACGCAGAACGGCCCGATGGCCGCGGGCGTGAGGTCGATCATGCGCACGCCGCGTGCGGTGAGCTTGTCGGAGTGCTCGCGGTGGACGTAGGCGGAGGTCGCGTCGAAGGCGATGCGGATGCCGTCGGCCTCCAGGTGGGGCAGCAGACCGTCAACGCCCTGGTCGGTGGTCTTCAGGCCCATTTCACGGGCGCGTGCCAGGCCTTCCGAGGCGGGGTCGACGCCGACCATCCAGACCGGCTCCAGTACCGTGCTGCGACGCAGCTTGTAAAGCAGATCGGTGCCGATGTTGCCGGGGCCGATCAGGGCGCATTTGATTTTTTCCATGGGGCTTCCTTCGGATGATGGGCGCGCAAGGGCACGCACAACGTGCCCTTGCGCGGGAGCAGCGTCAGACAAAGTCCGCCGTGCAACTGCCAATGCCGCTGATGTGCATGCGCAGGCGGTCTCCGGCCTTCACCGGGATCAGCGCGGCGAGCGAGCCGGAGAGGATGGTCTCGCCGGCTTCCAGCGCAACGCCAAGTTCGCCCAGCGTATTGGCGAGCCATGCGACGGCGGCGGCCGGATGGCCTTGCACGGCATCACCGCGGCCGGTGGCGACGCATTCGCCGTTCTTCTCCAGCGTCATGGTGCAGGCGGCCAGGTCCAGCCCTTCGGGGCTGACACGCGTCTGGCCGAGCACGTAGACGCCGCACGAGGCGTTGTCCGCCACGGTGTCTTCAATGCGGATGCGCCAATCCTCGATGCGCGAATCGACGATCTCGAAACAGGCGCAGACGGATTCGGTGGCGGCCAGCACGTCTTCAGGCGTGATGCCGGGCCCGCGCAGGCTGTGCTTGAGCGTGAAGGCGATCTCGCCTTCGGCGCGCGGCGCGATGAGGGTGCCGGCGGGAATCGCCTGACCTTCCGCGTAATGCATGCTGGCCAGCAGCATGCCGAAATCGGGTTGGTGCACGTCCAGCATCTGCTGGACGGGTTTGCTGGTCACGCCGATCTTCTTGCCGACGATGCGGTCACCGGCTGCCAGACGATGGGCAAGGAACCGCTGCTGGATGCGGTAGGCGTGTTCGATCGTGAGACCGTGGCCGCGGCTGCTCAACGGCGCGACCGGCGCGCGCGCGACGAGGGCGCGATGGAGTTCTTCGCCGAGGCTGGCGATCAGATCTTGTTGCATGGTGGAGTGGGGAAGCAGTGTGCCGGCGGGTGCCCGCTGGTATTGAGATCCATGCGGGCGCCCGTCACATCACAGGTCAGGTGCCAGAGCTGCGGGCGGCATCCGGCGAGAAGTAGCCGGGGTTGAACTGCGGGCTGTTGTTCAGCACAGGCATCACGTTCTCATTAGACAACCGGTCGGCCAGGTATGCGCCCGAGGCCAGGTCGTGGTAGAAGGTGACCCCCGTGTAGAAGGTGTGTGCATCGTAGGCATACAGCGTGGTTGCCATGTTGGTGCGCCACAGATTGCCTTGCGCGTCGAAGTTGTCGGCGAGCACGGCAATCCAGCTGTCCTCGTCCAGATAGAGGCGGCGCTTGGAGTACTGGTGGCGGTAGCCCGACTTGAGGGTCGCTTCCAGCACCCACACGCGGTGCAGCTCATAGCGCATGAAGTCCGGGTTGGCGTGGCCCTTGCCGAGCATGTCCTTGTACTTGATCGACGCGCTCATCAGCTTGTAGTTGTCATACGGCACATAGACTTCCTTCTTGCCGACGATCTTCCAGTCGTAACGCACGCCCGTGCCGTTGTAGAGGCGGTCGTCATCCACGGTGCGGAAGCCGCCTGTGCCATTGGGCTGGTCGAAGCCATACTCGGGCGCCTGACGCACGCGGCGGGTGCCGGGGTTGTACATCCAGGTCCGGTTGCCGTTGTCGCTGTTGTCATCCCACAGCGAGTAGCCGACCAGGACCGTGCCGCGGTCGCGCAGCGGCAGCAGTGTGGTCTGGCGGAAGAACGTTCGGTCATACAGTTCGTTCTTCGAGTCGACGGTGCCCGTGTTGCGCATGGAGAAAATGTCGTAGCGCACGCGCCCCCACGCGATATTGCCTTCCGGATAAACCACGGCCTGGTCGTAGGTGGCGGCCTCGGCGCCAATGCCGGACGACAGCCGCAGGTTCCACATCAGTTCCACGCCGTTCTTGGGAATGGGGAAGGGAACGATCGGCGGCGCGTTCTTGATGCCGTTGGCGGCTTCGGCGGTCATGGTCGACGTCGGCGCCAGGGTGCGGATTTCCTTATAGACCGCGTCGGTGAAGCGGAAGTCGCGGTGCGACGGATAGACCGGGATCTTGAACGTCTCGGGGTAGCGCTTGAGCAGCGCCTTTTGCCCGTCGGTCAGGTGATTCTCGTACTGCGCCATGTTCTGCGCGGTGATGACCACCACCGGCTTCTCGTTGGCGTACGGGTCGGGATACCGCTCACCGGCCTGCCATTTCACGCCCGGCGGCGTGCCGAGCCACTTGCCGTTCCAGGCGGGGATCTCGCCGTCCTTGCTGCCGGCGCGCTCGGCACCGACGGGGGTCAGTTTGCTGTCGAGCTGTTTGAGTTCGTCCGCGCTGTTCGCCGCGAAAGCGGCGGTGGCGAGCGCCATGCCGCTTGCCAGCAGCATGGCGGGAATGCGCAGTCGGGGTGTGGGTCGCATTGCTGTGTCTCCTTGGGATGATGCCGGCCACCCGGAGGCGGCCAGTGTGCCTGTATGCCGGTGTGCCGGTTTAGAACGAATACTTCGCGTTGAACGCTACGTAGCTGCGGTCAGCCAGCGGACGATCGTTGAGGTCGGCCCCGCCCATGAACTTGGCATACGTCAGGTTCAATTCCAGGTTGTTGAGGTACTTCATCGTGACGCCGATGCTGGCGCGGCGGTCGCCTGCGCCATACAGGGAGCCGAATGCGCCCGGCACCGAGCTATGCCCGCTGATCGCCTGGGCATAGTTAAGCGGCACGGTCATGTCCCAACCGTCGAACACGTTGTTGTAGGTGAGGGACCAGCCGATCTGCGCCGCCACCGCATCACGCGAGTTCGTGAGCACGCTCTGGCCGTAGACCGGATCGACGCTGAGCACGTGGATGTACCCGATTTCTGCCACCAGGCTTTGCGAGTTGGCCAGCTTGTTCGGGCCGATCGAGTAGATGGCCGACAACTGGCCCTGCACGACCTTGCCGCGCGTTGCAGTCGGCGAGCCTTGCACATTGACCAGCATCGGCTGGCCGTCCTTATAGCTCACTTCGCCGGCCACGTTGGCCCCGAACACCTGCGTCGAGAAGCTGGCGCCGGTCAGGTTGATACCGCTGAAGTACTTCTGCTGGTACTGCAGCGTCGGGAACATCGAGATCAGAACGCTCGGGTTCTTGTCGCTGTACCGCAACTGGTACAGGCCGATCTCGGTGTCTTCGGCCACGCGGAAGCGCGTGCCGATACCCCACTGGCCGGCGTTGGTCGGCTTGATGTCGGGCCCGCGCGGAATGTTGAAGCCGGGGCCGGCGATCAGGTATTCCGAGCCTGGGCCGACGATGTCGCTGGTGCTGAAGAAGCTGCCCGGCGGAAACAGTTGGTTCTCCTTGTAGACGAACTGGTAGTAACCCATCACGCTGAGCGACGGGTTGATCTGCCATTGCAGCGAGGCCTGCGGCACGGGCAGCAGAATGTCCTTCACTTCCGCGCCGGGCACGAACGACTTGGTGGCATCCACCGGGCCTTGCGCGCCGGCGATGTTCGGGAAGTACAGGCTCTCGCCCCAAGCCACGACCTGGTTACCGATCTTGCCGCTCAGGCGCGTGTCGCCGATGCCGACTGCGCCATAGGCGTAGGCATCCAGCAACTGTGCGCGCTGGCCCTGGAAATTGCGCGCATACGTGGTGAACTCGTTGAAGGCGCCGCTATGGTTGACGGTGCCGGGCGCATTGTTGGCGTTAGTGCCTTGGTATGCCGTGTCATAGAAGGCGCTGCCGCGCACGAACAGACCATAGTCGCCGTGCTGCAGATTGCCTTCGCCCAACAGCGATGCGCGATTGGTGATCAGGCTGCCGCGATGGAAGTTGCGGTTGCCGTCGTCGCCGTTGATGTTGGCCGGCGACAGAAGCGTGTCGCTTGGCTTGCCCGTACGCATCGCCACGCCGTAGTTGGCCGTGAACGAGTAGCTCAGCGAAGTGTCGTTGCCGAGATCGACGGAGTTGTCCGCCCATGCTGCAGGTGCGAACAGCGTAGCAAGTGCCGCGGCGATGGCCGAGGGGCGCAGCGTACGCTGCAGCCGGGTCGGTTGATTTACGGGTTTGTCCTGCATCAGTCTCCTCCTGGGTGTGGTCAGCGCTGGGCCTGCAGCACATGCCTGGCCTCTTTTCTTGTGGCAAGCCTAAGGAGCGAGGTATGCGCTGAAATCGTCAGAACGGACTAGTCCAGCGAAATTCGACGAATGGCGTCGCACGGCCCTCGCTGCAGATGCCCGCGTGGGGCCGGGACAGGGCAAGAACGCGGTCACCGTCTTGTATCGGCTTCAGGGAAATCCCCCAGAGATTGGCCACTGCGATCAGCGGCCCGCAGGCGTTGGAGCTGCAGCCGTAAGGAAGGCGGGACGTTCGCCGCCGCCATCGATCACGAGGTTGGCGCCCGACACATAAGCCGCCTGCGGCGAGGCCAGGAACAGGCACGCGTTGGCGATGTCGGCCGGGTCTGCCAGCCGCTCGAGCGGCACGGTGGCGCAGACGCGTTGCAGCGCATCTGCGTCGCCGTAGTGCCCTTGCTGTGCGGTTTCGGTCAGCACCAGGCCGGGGCTCACCGCGGCAACGCGCACACGTGGCGCCCACTCCACGGCAAGCGTGCGCACTGCGTTCAGGATGCCGGCCTTGGCGGCGCCATATGCCGCCGTGCCCGGCGAAGGGCGCAGTGCACTGACGCTGCCGATGAACAGCTGCACGCCACCGCTGGTCTGCTTGTGCATCACAGCGTTGGCACGCTGCGCCAGTTGCAGGGGCGCCACCAGGTTCAGGCGGATGACGGACTCCATCAAGCGCGGCGAGGCGTCTGCGGCCAATGCGAAAGGCGAGCCCCCCGCGTTGTGGATCACGATGTCCAGCGTGCCGCTCTTGCTCACGATGGTGGAGAGCAGTGCGTCCATCTGTTCGCCGTCACGGATGTCGGCGGTGATGAATTCTGCGCGGCGCTGCGTGCCGAGCGAAAGCGTTTGCGAGTCATCGGGCGGGGTGCGTCCGCACGTGTAGACCGTGGCCCCTGCATCGAGAAAGGCCTCTGCAATGGCGGCGCCGATGCCGCGCGCGCCGCCGGTGACGAGCACGGTCTTGTCTTTGAAATCGAATCCCATCATGGCGTGTTTGGCCTGGTTGGCCTGCGTTCTGTGGTGAGGTGGTGAGCGAAGAAGTCAGCGCCGATGGTAGGGAAAACCGCGCCTGCGCTCGTAGTCCGAAGAGACGATGCTGGTGGCTGGGGTGGGGAAGATGATCGTCGCCAGACAACCAGACACGGAGCCTCACCAATGTCAGCTTCACAATCGTCGATCACGCTGCCCGTCGGCCGCTACGTAACCACGGCCACCGGGCTACGCCTGCATAGCACCGAGGCCGGCAGCGGCGAGCCGGTGGTGTTCATCCACGGCAGCGGGCCGGGGGCGAGCGGCCACAGCAACTTCAAGTACAACGCGCCGGCCTTTGCGGCAGCGGGCTATCGCACCGTGGTGGTGGATCTGCCGGGTTACGGGCTGTCGTCCAAGCCCGACGACGTGGAATACACGCTGGACTTTTTCGTGGCGGCGCTGCGCGAGCAACTGCAGGCGCTGGAAGTGGGACGCTGCGTGCTGGTGGGCAATTCTCTGGGTGGCGCGATCGCGCTGAAATACGCCCTGGACTACCCCGCGGACGTGAGCCGCCTGGTGATGATGGCGCCCGGCGGCGTGGAAGAGCGCGAGACCTACTTCCAGATGGAAGGCATCCAGAAGATGGTGTCGCTCTTCACCGGCGGCCACATGAACCCGGACACCATGCGCCAGCTGCTGCAACTGCTGGTCTATGACACCAGCATGGTGACCGATGCGCTGGTGGAAGAGCGCATGAACGTGTGCCGCCACCAGCCGCGCGAGGTGCTGGCCACGATGCGCGTGCCGAACCTGTCTGACCGCCTGGGTGAGGTCGCTTGCCCGGTACTCGGCTTCTGGGGCACGGAAGATCGTTTCAACCCCGTGGGCGGCGCCATGAAATTCCTGGAAAGCTGCAAGGATGCGCGCTGCGTGCTGATCAACCGCTGCGGCCATTGGGTGATGGTCGAACATCGCGATTACTTCAACCGTGAGTGCCTGGGTTTCCTGGCGGACACGGCGAACGATAAGTGATCGCTTGTTGGCTTGGTATCGACAGTCGTAACGCCAGGGTGCCAGTCCCAACCGTTTGCGCAGGCAGACGGGCTGAAAACCTAGTCTGGTTAGACGATGTGGACGGGCGCTCCAATCTCTAACGTGAATCCATCAGACCGGCAAAAGCCGGCGATCGCCAGACGAACCAACGGATTGGCGTTTTGTGGAAGGAGACAGCAATGAAAGCCGGACTGTATGCAAGCTTTCTCGTAGGGTTGGGCGCAACGTTGGCGCTGGGGCTGGGCACGGGTGTCGAGCCATCATCGGCGCCGCTGGCCGTCAGCCAGCTTGGCGATGCGTTGCAGCACCTCATGAATATCGACGACGCTTCAGCGGCCCCGGTCGCGGCATCCCTGCGATGCGACGATGCGTGCCACCAGAAATATGACGTGACGGTGGTCGACGTCCTGAACCATCTCCCCCGCCAGTAAGAGACGGGCGTTCCGCGCGCCAGTCGTGCGGCCGTGAATGCCGCTCTGCCTCAGACCGGGCCAGCTCCATGATGGACGTGGCCCGGCGTCTGCCTTTAGCTCGCCTGCACCGCGGCGCCAGCGTTGCTGCGACGGGCGGTGTGGAGCGCCTCCGCACGTTGCTTCACGTCGCGGGCCACCTGATCGAACCCCGCCTTCACCCACGCACCGTGCTCGCGCATGATGGTCTCTGCATTGAGCCCGAGGAACAGGTCTGTCGTGAAGTAGCGTGAGCGCTGTGGGCCGACGGCTTCGATGTACTGGTCGCGCCGCGCGGCGTCCTTGTTGTCGTCGGTGGGGCGCTGTTCCCATGACAGCAGCCGCTCCGGCTCCCACGCCACCAGATATTCATTGACGGGAATGGTCTGGTCCGTGCCGGGGATGCGCACCTGCATGTGCACCATGTCGCCCAACCGGCCGGTGGTCTTCAAACCTGGGCAGAAGGTGTTCCATTCTGCGTAGTGCTCGAAGTCGGTCAGCACCTCCCACACCAGCGATGCCGGCGCGTTGATGTCCACCTGGATCGATGTGACGAGATTCTCTGCTTTTGCCATGGGCTCCTCCGTGAAACGGTGTCGTTGGAAATCAGGAAATAAGAAAGGGCGCTCAAGACGCCCCGTTTTTGCTTGCTGTTAGCCCATCACCACCACGCTCGATAGCAGCAGCTTCACGAGCACGGCCTGCCGCGTGGCACCCGTCTTGGAGAAGATGCCCCGCAGGTGGGCGCGCGCGGTGTTCTTCTTGATGCCGAGCCGGGTGGCGGCTTCGTCCAGCGTCAAGCCGTCCACCATCAGCAGGGCGAGTTCGATTTCGGTGGGCGTGCGTGTTGCGCGGCGAGCCCGCCGGGTCGCGAATGAACACGGCCACGGCGGGCCGGTGCGCCTTGTCTTCCGCGCGATAACTGAGCGGGATGGGGCGCACCAGCACGCTGAGCGGCGTGGGCACTTCGGGCCGCGTCAGCGTGGTGACTTCACTGCGCATGTTGGCGGTGGCCTGGGCTTCGACCGCGCCTTCCAGGATCTTGCGGAACTTGCGGTTCTCCACCGGGCAGTGCGCCTGCAGCATGCCGTCGGCGACATGGAGGCCATCGCGCGCGCGCAGCAGGCGGTTGGCCATGTCGTTGGTCTTCATCACCTTGCCGCGCTCGTCCAGGATCACGGTGCCGACCAGCAGGCGATCGACGGCGCCCTCATACAGGGTGCGCTCCGACTCCAGCACGTCGAGCCGCGCGTGCAGATCGACGGCGCGCTTCAGGTGGGGCAGCAGCCCGCCCAGCAAGGTCTTGTCGGCATCGTCAAAGTCCTGCCCGTCGTGGTTGCGGCTCACGAACAGCGCGCATTCCACCCCATTGGGGGTGACGAGGTTGACTGCGAGGATGTAGCGCAGGTCGAGCGGTTGCAGGTATTGCACATAGAACGGGTGGGCCAGCCAGCCGGTCTGTCCGAACAGTTCATCGGCGCTGAACAGCCGATCCGGGTGCAGGTCCAGAAAGGGGCACAGGGCGTAGTACTGCTCGCTGTACGAGGGCTCGCCCGGTAGCAGCGGGCCGTAGTGCGACGCGTTGACGATCAGCCCGGGCCGGCAGGTGGCGGGGTGCCGTAGCACCAGCGTCACGAAGGCCGCACCCAGCCGCAGGCGCACGCTTTCGAGAAAGCCGGCCCAGGGCACTGCCTCGGTCGGCCCCTGGTAGAGCAGGTCGAGCAGGGCGCTCAGTTCGCTGGCCGGCAGCGGGTCGGGCAACTTCATCGTGATTCCTCGCGTCGCGACAACGGAAAAAGGCGGCGCGGGCCGCCTTTCCCATCGTACGGATCGAGGCGCTGGCCTCATCGTCCGTTTGCAGTAGACGCCATCAAGCCTGGCCCACCGTGCCCGACTCCCGCAGCCACGCGACGATGCGCTCGGCCGCCTGCTCCGCCGTGTCGACGGTGGTGTCGATGCGGATCTCCGGTTGCTCGGGCGGTTCGTACGGCGAGTCGATGCCGGTGAAGTTCTTCAGCTCACCGCGGCGCGCCTTGCGATAGAGCCCTTTGGGGTCACGTTCTTCTGCCACCGCCAGCGGGGTATCGACGAAGACTTCGATGAACTCGCCCTCGGCCACCAGTGCCCGTGCCATCTCGCGCTCGGAGCGGAACGGCGAGATGAACGACACCAGCACGATCAGCCCGGCATCCAGCATCAGGCGCGACACTTCGGCCACGCGGCGGATGTTCTCCACGCGGTCGGCCTCGGAGAAACCCAGGTCCTTGTTCAGGCCGTGCCGCACGTTGTCGCCGTCCAGCAGATAGGTGTGGTGGCCGAGTGCATGCAGGCGCTTTTCCACCAGGTTGGCAACGGTGGATTTGCCCGCGCCCGACAGCCCGGTGAACCACACGATGCGCGGCGTCTGGTGCTTGAGCGCGGCGTGCGCGTGGCGGTCCACATCGATGGCCTGCCAGTGCACGTTCTGCGCGCGGCGCAGGGCAAAGTGCAGCATGCCGGCGCCCACCGTGTTGTTGGTGAGGCGGTCGATCATGATGAAGCCGCCCAGGTCACGGTTGCGCGCATACGCTTCGAACACCACCGGCTGATCCAGGTGCAGGTTGCACACGCCAATCTCGTTCAACTCCAGCGTGCGCGCGGCCAGATGTTCCAGCGTGTTGACGTTGACCTTGTACTTGGGCTGCGCCACCGTCACGCCCACCGTGCGCGTGCCGAGCTTGAGCAGGTAGGGGCGGCCGGGCAGCATGGCCTCTTCGTTCATCCACACCAGCGTGGCCTCGAACTGGTCGGCCACGGCGGGTTGGTCTTCGGCACAGGCCAGCACGTCGCCCCGGCTGACGTCGATCTCGTCTTCCAGCGTGAGCGTCACCGCCTGGCCGCGTACCGCCTGCGGGCAGGCACCGTTCGCACCGATGATGCTGGCCACGCGGCTCTCGCGGCCCGACGGCAGCGAACGCAGTCGATCGCCCACGCGCACTTCGCCGGCGCTGATGGTGCCGGTAAAGCCGCGGAAGTCCAGGTTGGGGCGGTTGACCCACTGCACGGGCAGGCGGAACGATTCGTCCTGCGTGGGTGCGTTGTCGATCGGCACGTTCTCCAGGTGCGCCATCAGCGTGGGGCCCTGATACCACGGCGTATTGGCGCTGTGCGCCGTGATGTTGTCGCCGCGCAGGGCCGACATCGGAATGCAGACGATGTCCGTCAGGCCGATCTGCTGCGCGAAATCGCGGTATTCGCGTTCGATGGCGTCGTACACATCGCGCGAGTAGTCCACCATGTCCAGCTTGTTGACGGCCACCACCACGCGGCGGATGCCGAGCGTGGACACCAGATAGCTGTGGCGGCGAGTCTGCGTCTGCACGCCGCGGCGGGCGTCCACCAGCAGCACGGCCAGGTCGGCGGTCGAGGCGCCGGTCACCATGTTGCGGGTGTATTGCTCGTGCCCGGGGGTGTCCGCCACGATGAACTTGCGCTTGTCGGTGGCAAAGAAGCGGTAGGCCACGTCGATGGTGATGCCCTGTTCGCGCTCCGCGGCCAGGCCATCCACCAGCAGCGCGAAGTCGAGCTGGTCACCCTGCGTGCCCATCTTTTTCGAATCGGCTTCGAGCTGGGCGAGCTGGTCTTCGAACAGCATCTTCGACTCGTACAGCAGGCGGCCGATCAACGTGCTCTTGCCGTCGTCGACGCTGCCGCAGGTGATGAAGCGCAGCAGCCCCTTGTTCTTCTGGGCGTGCAGGTAGTGCGCGACGTCGTTCTGCGCGTCATTGGGTTGCACCGATTGCGCCATGGCGGGCGCGGCCTCCAGTAGCGTTTCCATCAGAAATAGCCCTCCTGCTTCTTCTTCTCCATCGACCCGGCCGAATCGCTGTCGATCAGCCGGCCCTGCCGTTCGGACGTGGTGGCCAGCAGCATCTCGCGGATGATCCCATCCAGCGTGTCGGCTTCGCTCTCGATCGCACCGGTCAGCGGGTAGCAGCCCAGCGTGCGGAAGCGCACGCGGCGCATGGTCGGCTTTTCGCCGGGGCGCAAGGGCAGGCGGTCGTCATCGACCATGATCAACGTGCCGTCGCGCTCCACCACGGGACGTTCCTTGGCGAAGTAGAGCGGCACGATGGGGATGTTGTTCAGATAGATGTATTGCCAGATGTCGAGCTCCGTCCAGTTCGACAGCGGGAACACGCGCAGGCTTTCGCCCTTGCGCTTGCGTGCGTTGTACTGGCGCCAGAGTTCGGGGCGCTGCATCTTCGGGTCCCAGCGGTGCTGCGCGGTGCGCACCGAGAACACGCGCTCCTTGGCACGCGATTTCTCTTCGTCGCGCCGGGCGCCACCAAAGGCTGCGTCGAAGCCGTAGTGGTCCAGCGCCTGCTTGAGCCCTTGGGTTTTCCAGACGTCGGTGTGCACGGCCGAGCCATGCTCGTGCGGGCTGATGTTGCCCGCGATCCCATCCGGGTTGATGTGCACACGCAGGTCCAGCCCGAGCCGTTCGACGGTCTGGTCGCGGAAGGCGATCATCTCGCGGAACTTCCACGTGGTATCGACGTGCAGCAGCGGAAACGGCGGCTTGGCCGGGTGGAAGGCCTTCATGGCCAGGTGCAGCATCACGGCGCTGTCCTTGCCGATGGAATAGAGCATGACGGGGTTTTCGCACTCCGCCACCACTTCCCGCATGATGTGGATGCTCTCCGCCTCCAGTTGCTCCAGGTGGGTCAACATCGTTGTCTCCTCTTCACTTGCCGGCCCCGTTCACGAATGTCGCGGGGTGCCTGGCATGGTGAAAAGGTAGCGATCCGGGGGGCTGCCCAACTTCGTCCGGGCGGACTAAAAAATGGCGGGCCGCGCCGCACGTTTTCTAGTCCAGGTGGAGGAGGTAACCGCAGGGATGCGCTTGGTACCGTTGCTTCGACGCGCTGACAGGGCCTGCCTGTTGCGCATACGGACAACGGGAGCGAAGCACATGGCGATTTCTGCCGAAGAGCAGTTGTTGAGTGGCCAGACCTGGGCCGAATTTTGCGACGTCCTCAAGCGCAGCGGGCAGCAGATCCTGCGCACGGAGGCGCCGACCGATGCATTGACGCGCGCCGAGGGCTATCGCTACCTCAGCCGGCTGCTGCGCATTGCGCTGGAAATGCACGTGGAGTTTGCCGATCCGGCGTTCCCCGGCTTCTTCTCGCCCTCGCACGAAACCGCGAAGATCGGCGCGGACAACCCCGACAACCTCTACCGCTACGCGCGCCTGGACGGCACCGCCGCGTATCGCATTCGCGGCCGGCGCGGCACGGTGGCGTACCTCAGCTTTGGCACGCAAAAGGGCGGGTACGAAACCGACGGCCGCATGATCCAGACCGGCTTCATCGACAGCAACAAGCTGGCGGTGGCGCCGGATGGGAGCTTCGAACTCATCCTCAGCGCGCAGCCGCACGACGGCAACTGGGTGCGCATGGAACCGGCCACCAATGCGCTGGTGGTGCGCCAGACCTTCCTCGATCGCAAGGCGGAGACGCCGGCCGAGTTGCAGATCGAGCGTATTCAGGAGTCGGGCGCGGAAGACAAGCCCACCCCCTTGAGCGCCGAACGCCTGCACGGCGGCCTGCTGCGCGCGGCCGGATTTGTGGAGAACACGGCGCGCATCTTTGCCGACTGGGCGCAGGGCTACGGCACCCACGTCAACGGACTGCCGCCGGCAGACCAGGCGGTGTGCCAGGCCGCGGGCGGCGATCCGAACATCTTCTACTACCACTCGCAGTGGGCCTTGGAAGACGACGAAGCGCTGGTGGTGGAAGTGGACCGCGTGCCCGAGTGCGAATTCTGGAACTTCCAGATCAACAACTACTGGATGGAGTCGCTCGACTACCGCTATCACGACATTTGTCTGAACAAGCACAGCGCACAGCTGGATGCCAAGGGCGGCGTCACCGTCATCCTCAGCGCGCGCGACCCTGGCCTGCCCAACTGGCTGGAGACCGCCGGCCACCGCAACGGCACCATGTGCTGGCGCTGGGTGGGGGCGGGGGAACCGACGAACGCGGCGCATCCGCGTACGCGCGTGGTCAAGGTGGAGACGTTGAAAGCGCTGAAGGAGGTCGCATGAATACCCTGGCTGACCGCATGCCCGTGCTCGACGTGGACCGCCTTCTGGCGCAGGCCACCGAGCAGACGGGCGGGCTGACGGATTTCGGCCCCGGCAACTACCGCGAAGCGCTGGGCGTGCTGTTCGATTCGCTGGCGCGCGAGGCCAACCTGTCGCCGCAGGGCGTGCATCTGCTGCACAGCAAGCTGCTGGCGCAATTGGTGAACCGGCTCGTCATCCAGGAGTACTGCCGCCACCATCCGGAAATTCTGCAGGAGCGCATTGAAGACCCGCTGGTGATCATCGGCTTGCCGCGCACCGGCACCACGCTGCTGCAGCGCATGCTGGCCACCGATGCGCGCTTCCATTCGGCGGCATGGTGGGAAACGCGCTACCCGGCGCCATTGCCCGGGGAAGGCGTGCGCGATGCGGGCTCACGTATCGCCCGTGCCAAAGAGGAAGTCGCGCAGATGGTGCACTTCATCCCTGACATCCTGGCCATCCACCCGCTCGACGCCATGCAGGCCGACGAGGAATTCATGCTGATGGAGCACGCCTTCCTGTGCGCCATGGATTCGTACGTGAACGTGCCGACCTACAGCGCGTGGCGTGAGCGGCAGGATCAGACGCCCGTCTACACGTACCTCAAGACGATGCTGCAGTTCCTGCAGTGGCAGAAGCGCCAGCGTGGTGAGCCAGCGGCGCAGCGCTGGGTGCTGAAGACGCCCCAGCACCTGCACGCGGTCGACGTCCTGTTCCAGGTCTTTCCCGGCGCGCAGGTGGTGCTGACCCATCGGGACCCGGCCCAGACCATTCCGTCGATGGCCAGCATGGCGCACACGCTGTGGAAGATGTATGCCGACGCGCCGGACGCCACGGCGGTCGGCCAGCAGTGGAGCGCGCAGCTGCGGCGCGCAACCGAACACGCCATGGCCGTGCGCGACCGCATGCCGGCCGACCGCTTCCTCGATGTCCGCTTTGAAGACACGGTGCGTGATCCGTTTGGCGTGGTGGAGTCGGTGTACCGCTTTGCCGGCATGCCGCTGACCGACGCCGCCCGCGCCGGCATGCAGGCGTGGATGGACAGCAACCCGCGCAGCCAGCGTGCCGCGCATGCCTATACGCTGGAGCAGTTCGGCCTGAGCCAGGCGCAGATCGAACGCGACTTTGCCGGCTACCGCGCACGGCACGTACTGGGGAACTAAAGAGCAACTAAAGAGCAACTAAAGAGCAACCCAACCTAGACCAGCGCACCGCGCACAACGGAGACAACACATGCTGTTGAAAGACAAGATCGTCATCGTATCGGGCATCGGGCCCGGCCTGGGCGTGAAGCTGGCGGTGGAGGCGGCCCGCGAAGGCGCCCGCGCCGTGGCCATCGCCGCCCGCACGCAAGCCAAGCTGGACGACGCGCAAGCCCGTATTGCTGCATTGGGGGTGGACTGCGAAGTCCTGAGCGTGCCGACCGACATTACGGATCGCGCGCAGTGCCGGGCATTGGCGGCGGAGGTCATGCGCAAGTACGGCCGCATCGATGCGCTTGTCAACAGCGCCTACCAGCACGGCAACTTTCCCGAGGCGGTGGAAGCCGCTGACCTGGATGTCTGGCGTGATGTGTTCGAGACCAACGTGTTCGGCACCATGACGCTGACGCAGGAAGTGGCTGCCCTGATGAAGCCGCAGGGCCACGGCGCCATCGTGATGATCAACACACAGGCCACGCGCAAGCCGATGCCGGGCGAATCGGGCTATGCCGCATCCAAGGGCGCGCTGACGGTGGCGGTCAAGTACCTCGCGCGCGAGCTGGGCAAGTACGGCATTCGTGCCAACAGCATCTTCATGGGCTGGATGTGGGGCGCGCCGGTGCAGGGCTACGTGCAGTGGGCCGCCGCAGAGCAGGGCGTGAGCGAAGCGCAGATCGTCGCACCGATTGCCTCGCAGATTGCGCTGGGCAAGATGCCGACCGATGACGACTGTGCTCGCGCCGCGCTGTTCCTGGTGTCGGACTACGCACGTGCCATCAGCGGAGCCTCGCTCGACGCCAATGGCGGCGACTTCATGGCCTGAACGCGGCGACTGGAGCCCCGCAATGACCCGCTACTTTGCCTTCAATGGCGATGCCGATGGCCTGTGCGCGCTGCAGCAGCTTCGCCTGGCGCAGCCGTGCGAAGCCACACTCGTCACCGGCATCAAGCGCGATATCCGTCTGCTGGAGCGCATCGACGCACAAGCCGGCGATGTCGTGACCGCGCTGGACATTTCGCTCGACCAGAACCGCGGCGGGTTGTTGCGTTTGCTGCAAGCCGGTGCGTGGGTGGACTACTTCGACCATCACCATGCCGGCGAGCTGCCCGATCATGCCGGACTGCGCACCTATATCGACGAGGCCCCCACCGTCTGCACCAGCATCCTGGTGGACCGGCATCTGGAAGGGCGCTATCGCCGTTGGGCCATCACGGCCGCATTCGGCGACAACCTGACCCCTGTGGCCCATGCAATGGCGGAACAGGCGGGCCTGAGCGCGCAGGACACCGCAACGCTGGAGCAGCTCGGCACGTGCCTCAACTACAACGCCTACGGCGAGTGCGTGGCCGACCTGCATTTCGACCCCGCAGCGCTGGCGCAAACCATGCTGCCCTTCGAAGACCCGCTGGCGTTTGCGGCACAGAGCGCCGCCTACCACGTCCTGCGTGCCGGTTATGAAGACGACATGGCTTGCGCCCGAGCCATCGGGCCGGTGCACGAGTGCTCGGGTGCTGCCGTGCTGGTTCTTCCGGATGCGCCGTGGGCACGCCGCGCGATCGGCGTGCTGGGCAATGAACTCGCACGCACGCGCCCAGGGGATGCCATTGGCCTGTTGTCCCCAAAAAGCTCGGGCGGCTATGCCGTCAGCGTGCGCGTGCCGGCCACGAGCCCGACCGGTGCCGCCGACTTCTGCCGCGGCTTCGAAACCGGCGGTGGGCGTCGCCTGGCGGGCGGCATCAACCACCTGCCGGATGCGGATATGGAACGCTTCATCGGCAGCTTTTCTGCCCGCTTCGGCAAGTCGTAGACAAGTTGGGGACGCCCCGTCGGCTGCAGACAAGTCGCGCGAAGACACCCACACAAACGTAGTCTGGTTGGACGAAGACGAGATGCGGCGAGCCCGCTACCGTGACTGCTCTGCTGGGCAGAGCGGGCCCATACCCACCGAGTCTGGCCGATATCAAAAATCAAAAGGGGGGGAGTCTATGCACGTCACTGGTCAAGGGTTGCTGCGCGCGCTGCGCAGGGCAGCCGGTACGCTGGTCTGTAGCGCTGTGCTGACCGGCATGCTGAGCGGCTGCAATATGGACAACGATCCGCCGACCCAGCAGTCGATCCGGCACGTGTTCGTGCTGACGATGGAGAACAAGAATTACAACGACACCTTCGGCACCAGCACACAGAATCCCGACCTGCAAGCGATGGCGAAACAGGGCGCGCTGCTGACCCAGTACTTCGGCACCGGCCACGTGAGCCTGGACAACTACATCGCGATGATGAGCGGCCAGCCCTCCACCAAGGAAACCGAGAGCGACTGCAACCTGGGCTTCAACGACGTGGTGGCCGACGGCTGGGATGCCGGCAACCCCAAGGTGCTCAAGGCCAAGGACGGCAAGGGTTGCGTGTATCCGAACACCGTGAAGACTTTCGTCAACCAGCTGGATGAACTCAATCTGACCTGGAAGGGCTACATGGGCGACATGGGCAACGACCCGACCCGTGAGTCCGCCACCTGCGGTCATCCGAAGATTGGCGCGATGGACAACACGCAGGCCGCCCAAGCACCCACGGCCGACGTGCCGAAGGGCGATCAATATGCGACCCGCCACAACCCGTTCGTCTACTTCCATTCCATCATCGACGACCAGGCCTACTGCGACAGCCACGTGGTGAACCTCGACGCCAATCTGCAAAAGGATCTGCAGTCGATCAGCACCACGCCCAACTTCGTATTCATCACGCCCAACCTGTGCGACGACGGCCATGACGGCGATGGCACCGGCGCCAAGCCCTGCGTGAACGGCGACAAGGGCGGCCTGACCTCGATCAACGATTTCGTGAAGAAGTGGGTGCCGATCATCCAGGCGTCACCCGCGTACAAGCAGGACGGGCTGATCATCATCAACTTCGATGAGTCGGCCGACATGGTGCCGGCGGGCAAGACCACCGTGAACGGTGTGACGACCATCACGGTGAACCTGCCCGGCGATGCGTGCTGCGGCCAGCAGGCCGGGCCGAACGTGACGCGCCCGGACGACGTGATTCTGCAGGTCTCTCCGACACTGCAATACAAGCTGCATTACGTGGGCGTGGGCGGTGACCGCACCGGCGCAGTCATGCTGTCGCGCTTCATCAAGCCTGGCACGGTCAGCAATACGCCGTACAACCACTACTCGATGCTCAGGAGCCTGGAAGACATCTTCCAGACCCACGGATACCTGGGTTACGCCGACGACAAGAATCTGGTGACGTTCGGCAACGACATCTTCACCAACCTGCAGTGGTAACCAGCGGTTGGCGCCAGGCAAGAAGGGCTGTCGCCAGTGCGGTGGCGCTTCTTTGCCTGGCGGCTTGTGCTCGGCAGGCGGAGCCCACGGCTGCCAAGCCATCCAACCAGGCGCAGGCCGAGATCGGCCGGCTGGCGTTTTTCGATGCGTCGCTGTCAGCGTCGGGGCGCATGTCGTGTGCGACCTGCCATAGCCCCGACCATGCTTACGGCCCGCCGAATGCGCTGGCCGTGCAACTGGGCGGCCCAGAACTCAAGGACCACGGTACCCGCGCGGTACCGTCGCTACGCTACCTGCGGCGCACGCCGATCTGGTTCAAGACCTTTACGTCCAACGCGCGCGAGCGGCTGACCGAGACCGACAACGTGCCGGTGGGTGGCTTCACCTGGGACGGCCGCTTCAACACCCTGGCGGAGCAGGCAACCGCGCCGCTGCTGGCCGCCAATGAAATGGCCAACCCCAGTGTGCGCGCCGTGGTGGAGCGTCTTGCCAGGAGCGCCTACGCCGCGCGCTTTCGAGAGGTCTTCGGGCAAGACATCTTTTCCCGCCCCGAGGCCGCCTTCGCAGCGCTGGGGCAAGCGTTGCAGCGCTTCCAGCTCGACGACGCGAGCTTCCAGCCCTACAGCAGCAAGTTCGATCAATACCTGGACGGCAGGGCGCAGTTAAGCGCGCAGGAGCAGCGCGGCCTCAAGCTGTTCAAGGATCGCGACGGTGGCAACTGCGCGGCTTGTCATACCGTTGAGCCCGGCGCCAACGGTGCGCACCCGCTCCTGACCGATTTCAGCTTCGCGGCCGTCGGGGTGCCGCGCAATCCGGACATTCCGGCCAACGCCGATCCCAACTACTACGACATGGGCCTGTGCGGCCCGGTACGATCAGACCAGCAGGCAGAGCGCGCCTACTGCGGCCTGTTCAAGACGCCCACGCTGCGCAATGTGGCCACGCGCGGCGCGTTCTTTCACAACGGACGCTTTCATACGCTGGAAGAGGCGCTGCGCTTCTACGTGGAGCGGGATACCGCACCGCAGAAGTGGTATCTGCATGCGGGCAGCCGCCGGCAGTTCGATGATCTGCCCGAGGCGTTGCAGGACAACGTCGACCACATCAACGCGCCCTTCACGCGCCACAAGGGTGACAGGCCCGTGTGGTCGCAGGCGGATATCCGTGATGTGATGGCCTTCCTCAAGACGTTGAACGACGGTGATATTCCATAGAGCGTGGTGGTGCGGCTTCAACCGGTCGCGCCTGACAGTGCCGCCGGCACGTTGTGGCCGTAGCAACGCTCCTCGACGCGTTCGATCATGCGCCAGCCGCGCGCCGTACGCGTGAAGCGGTCGATGTACCACAGGCCGAGGAACATCACCTGGGTGCCGCCATCCGGCAGCGCGACTTCCATCGGGTTGAAGCACATCGTGCGCGACCGGGCGGCGTCGCCATCGAGCCGCACCGACACGTTGCCGACCATGTGCTGATAGTTCGGAAACGCCGGCAGTACCGAGCGCAACCACGTCTTCACTTCCGGGTAGCGGCCATCGATGCCGCCCATGGCGCGGTAGTCGATGTAGGCATCGGGCGTGAAGATCGCGTCGAGCGCGTCGAAGTCTTTGGCATCGATGGCCGTTGCGTAGTCGACGATGAGTTCGCGGATCTCGTGGTGATCCGACAGTGTCTGCAGAGTGTGCATGGCGGGTTGCGTCATGTGGGTCGAACGATGGAAGGCGGCTGTGTAGAGCGTAAACCCGCTTGGCGAGCGGGGATACGGCGGATCGGACTAAGGTGTTTCCCCGGACGCGCGCTCACCAACGGCAACGCTATAGTGGCCCGGCCCACGCACACGGAGACCTGCAGATGCGCAACGATGCCGTTGAAACATGACACGTGCGGCACCGCTTTTCTTTCAACCAGGAGCAGACACACGATGAAACGCCTCGAAGGCAAGGTCGCATTGATTACCGGCGGTGCACGCGGGCAGGGCGCAGCGGAGGCGCACAGGTTTGTCGAGGAGGGCGCGCGGGTCGTCATCGCCGATGTGCTCGATGCGGACGGCGAACGCGCGGCTGCCGAGCTTGGCGACGCTGCGATGTTCCAGCATCTGGACGTGACGCAACCCGACGCGTGGACTGCTGCCGTGCGTGCCGCGCAGGCGCGCTTCGGCAAGCTGGATGTGCTCGTCAACAACGCGGGCATCCTGAAGCTCGCGCCGCTGGAGTCGTGCTCGCTTGATGACTATCGCAAGGTCATCGACGTGAACCAGATCGGCTGCTGGCTCGGCATGAAATCCGTGCTGCCCGCGATGAAAGAGGCGGGTGGTGGCGCAATCGTGAACGTGTCGTCAACGGCGGGCATGGAAGGGGTCGCGACGGGCACCGCCTACGTGTCGAGCAAGTTCGCGGTGCGAGGCATGACGAAGGCAGCCGCGCTTGAACTGGGCCGCTACGGAATCCGCGTCAATTCGGTCCATCCGGGCGGCATCGACACGGTCATGGCCCGCCCGCCGGAGTTTGCGGACATCGACGCTTCCGGCGTCTATCGCGGCCTGCCCATCCCGCGCATTGGCCGCCCGGAAGAAGTGGCGAATCTGGTGCTGTTTCTCGCGTCGGACGAATCGAGCTACTGCACGGGCTCAGAATTCATCGTCGACGGCGGGATGCTCGCGGGCGCCACGTTCAACTGATCGCCGAGCGGGGTGAACTCACCCCGTGCTGTTCGTGCCCGCGTTGGCGAATCTTCCAACCATCGCGGGCACGGGGCTCACAGTCCTCACGAGGAGGACTGGTGTGCGTCAGAGCGAGCTGATCAATTGCGCATTGTCGATGCGCAGCTCTGCGCCGTTGATGAAACGCGATTCCTCCGAGGCGAGGAAAAGCACCAGGTTGGCCACATCCTTGGCGTCGCACATGCGGGCCATGGGGTTGTGCTCGATGCCCAGCGCTGCAGGGTCCAGGTCAGGGACGATGGCCTGCGTCATCGGCGTCCAGATGCCGTCGGGGTGGATCGAGTTGCAGCGGATGCGATAGCCAGCCTTCTTGCAGTGCGCGGCCACGCTGCGCGTGAGCGCGGTGACGGCACCCTTGGAACCGGTGTAGGCAGCCATCATCGGCAGACCGCCGAGTGCCGCCACGGACGACATGTTGATGATGCTGCCACCGCTCGGCCGGGTCTTCATGGCCGCCACGGCAAACTTGCAGCCGAGGAAGTAGCCGTCGCCGTTGGTCTGCATGACCTTGCGCCAGGTGTCCAGGGTGGTGTCTTCGATGGAGCCGAGCGGGCAGATGGCGGCATTGTTGACCAGCACATCCAGGCCGCCAAACATTTCCGTTGCGGTGGAGATGACGCGTTGCCAATCGTCCTGGCTGGCAATGTCGTGCCGGACAAAGCACGCCGCGTCGCCAATCTCGCGGGCCACGGCCTGACCGGCCTCTTCATTGATGTCCGTCAGTACCACGCGCGCGCCTTCGGCGGCGAGCAGCAGCGCATCCGCCTTGCCGACGCCGCTGGCAGCGCCGGTGATGACGACGATCTTGTCTTTCACGCGATCCATACTTGTATTTCCTTATCAGGTTGAGAGGCCGCGCCGGTGCGGACAGCAAGCGCCGGCAGCGCGGCACGATGTCAAACGGTGGCGGGTACCCGGCCAGCGCGTACGGCTTGCCACGCAGCCTCGCCGTAGAGATGACGGACGGCACCGTCGAGTTCCGGGTTCTTGCGCAGTTCATTGCCGCCATCCACGGCAAAGCTCTGACCTGTCACCCATGCCGATTCCGGGCCCGCCAGATAGCGCACCGCCGCGGCGATGTCTTCGGGTTTGCCGAGGCGGCCAAGCGGCATCTGCTCCAGAAACGCATTTCGCATGGCCGGATCGTCGAACATGGGCATGGTGGCGTCGGTCTGTGTGAGCCCCGGACGCACGGCGTTGACGCGGATGCCCGCGGACGACAGCTCTTCCGCGGCCGCACGCACCAGCCCTTCAAGACCGGCCTTGGATGTGCAATAGGCCGACAGCCACTTGAAGTTGCGCTGGGCCGCAGTGGACGAGATGCAGACGATCGAGCCGCCGCCGTTCCTGGCCATGAGTGGGGTCGCGTGGCGGATGGCCGTGAACGCGCTGACGATGTTCAGTTCGACTTCGGCACGGAAGCTCTCTTCGTCATGCATCAGGAACGGACGGAAACCGCCACCGCCCACCGTCGGCACGACGATGTCCAGGCGATTGCGCAGCGACCAAGCCAGCTTCAGCGCGGCCTGCACGTCGCCGGAGCGGCCCGCATCGCCCGCGAAGAGGTGGACGTCCGCATCGGGAGTCTGTGCGCGCAGTTGCTGGCAGGCCTGCTCCAGCGCGTCGCGCCGGCGACCCATCAGCAGGACGGTCGCCCCGTCACGCAGCAGCGCGGCAGCACTGGCGGCCCCGATGCCCCCAGCGCCACCGGTGATCAGCGCCGTTTTGCCTTCGAGTGAACGCTTCGCGTGCATGGCTTACCCCTTGAGCGGCAGATCCTGGGTCCAGTCGAGCAGAAGCTTCCTGCGTGCGAAGAGCCACTTGCCCTCCTGGAAGACGAGGTTGTCCTGGTAGCGGACGCCCCAGTCCAGCTTGCGATCGGTGCCGTCGAGCGTGTAGATGTGGTTGGCGATGCAGTACGTTTCCGCAGTCGCTGTGGCGCCATCGACGTCCACCAACTGGTTGTGCACGTGATGCTGCGTGGTGCGGTACTGCTCGATATGCTTCATGCCGGCCAAGATGGCCTCGAGGCCGGGCATCGTGAAGCCGGGCCCTTCGATAACGGCGTCTTTGGTAAAGAGGCCGGCGAGCTGGGCCCAGTCGCGGCGGTCCACCGACTGTGCGTACCGGCAGGCCAGGGCACGAATTTCTTGCTGCGGGCTTGATGCGGACATGGCATTCCTTGGTTTTTGACGTGTCAACGCGGGTATGCGCTCACGCCGCTGCCGGGTACTGGCTGACGATTTCGTTCACGGTGCGCTGGATGTCGCCGCGCCGATAGCCGAGTCGGGCGGTTTCTGCGGCGTCCGGTTCATAGGCCACCGTATTGCCGCGCCCGGTGTAGATGGCCAGGTCCGGCAGCAGCGGATGCTCCTGATCGAGCGACGGCACGTCGCGATCATTGCCGACGGCGCGGAAGAACGCGCGGAAATATTCGGCAAAGCTCAGGTTCTCGTCGCCGACCAGATAGGCCTTGCCGGACTCGCCGCCCAGCAGCGCACCCGAGATGGCTTCGGACAGCGATTGCGTGGAGATGAAGTTGCTGCCACCGGCCGGACCGAACACCGGAATCGGGCCCAGCATGCCCTGCGCGTAGCGCGTGTAGGCCTCGAACATCGGCACCGCCAGGCCGGGCACACTGCCCACCACGAAGGGCGCGTTGACGCTGCACACATGGAAGTCGGGCGTCGCGAGCGCACGCACGCGCTCGTCAGCCAGGTGGCGCGAGCGAACGTACGGACTGGTCTCGATCAGCTCGGGTGCGACCTGGCTGTAGAAGCTGCCGACCAGCACGGCCCGGCGCACGCCTGCGTCACGCGCGAGGGCGAAGAACTTGGGCACGGCTTCACTGTTGGCGCGTTCCCAGTGGGCGGCCTGCGCAGCGGCATCGGCCCCGGGCGGCACGTGGCGGATGTCGTTGCCTGCAGCGAAGACCAGGGCGTCGAATCGCGCCAGATCGTCTTTGGTGAACGTCCCTGCGATGTAGTCGCCTTGAACGAATTCGAGATCAGCGAGTGCGCTGCCGGGCGACGGCGCCTTGCGCCCTGCAATGGCGACCGTGTGACCTTGCGAGCGCAGCAAAAGGGCGGCGTGCCCGCCGATGAGGCCGGTGCCACCGACGACGAGAATCTTCATGTTGTCTCCTGTTTACTTATTGGTCTTGGCCGGTGCGCGTTCAGGCGCGGGGTGCCTTGATGACGTATTGGCTGGTGGGCACGACGTCGATCTTGTCGAAGTCGATGAAGCGGTTGCAGCTATCCATCATGCTGGCCAGGTTCTGCTGGAACTTCGTCTCGTCGCCCACAGCATCAAAGAAGGCGTACGGGTCAGTCATGGCCGCGGCGGGGAAGCATTCCTCGACGATGGCGTCGATGAGGGGGGAGCCCAGCGTCAGCGGGCGCACCACCACGTTTTGCACGTAGAGGAAGTTGTCTTGCGTGTCGATGGCCACTCGGGTGTGGTAGTTGTGCCAGACATCGAGCCAGGCTTCCGGTGTGAGCCGGGGCGGCCGGCGCAGAAACGCCAGCTGCGAGAAACCGGTCGTGCGCTGGCCCGGTTCCGCCGGGAAGCGGGTGTTGCGGATGGGCTGCGACTCGGTCACCAGATAGGCCGCCATGCGCTCCACGGCAGACTCGATCAGGTCATCGAATGGCTGACGGAACATCTTGTTGGCGCTGTCCATCCAGACGCTGATCACACCGTCCATCTGCGGGCGTGTATTGGCCTGGCGCAGGCCATCGGCGGGTTGCACGGCGGCATCGGCCAGATTGACCTGAACGCCGCGCGCGCCCAGCGCCAGCAGTTTGTCGGCGATCTCGCCGCGCAGGCGACGATCGAGAGCTTCGGCGTCGGCGCTGTTGCCGGTCTTGCCGCGCCAGATCACGTACAGGACTTTTTCCATGGTGTATGTGGGAATCGGGTGGTGAGGGGAGGGGGAGGCGGGGTGCCAGAAACGGCGCTGGCTTGCGCCGGTGCGGTGTGCGCTGTTGTCCGTTAGCGGGCCGCAGTGAAGCGGTTGGCCGTCACACGAAAATCTGCCGGGATCGGCGAGGTGACCGCCTCGAACACGCGGTCGTATCCGGTGGAGTGGATCTGCCACTTGCCGTCGCGTTTGACGTATTCGTCGCGGTAGTAGGCGGTGCCGCGCAGGAGCCAGTTCTGCTCTTGCGAGATCACGTAGTCCTCCAGGTACCAGAGGCCACGGGCCTTGTCTGGGCCCACCAGTTCGATCTCGGGGTGGTGGCCTTGGTGAAGGGTGAGCAGCGGCGGATCATCGAGGAGCTTGCGCAACTCCGCGACAAATTCGTCGCGGCCGTTGAAGCGGTATTTGCCGCTGTCGAGCCACGTTGTGCAGTCTTCGGCAAGGCAGCTCGCGAGCAGCGGCCAATCGTGGCAGTCGACTGCGCGAAAGTACCGGTACTTCAACTGTCGTATGGCTTCGATTTCAAGCAGGTCTTGTAGGGCGTTGTCCATCGGGTCTCCTGGAAAGCGTGGCCTTGTGTCATAGGCTCTGCAGGCATCTTGCGGGCAGGCGGATGCGTGTTCATCGTCCACACGGACTATCGGCAATGCGTGCGCCCGAACTCCCACGCGGCGCCTTTTAGTCTGTTCAGACGATGGATGGCGCGGCCCGCTTGGCTAGCCTGTGCACGCTGTCGATGCAATTGCCCCAAGTGATGGGTGCGACGACTCAGCGGACCATTGGAGGCCAAGGCAATGCAAGAAAACGGTTTGGAGGCGCGGCTGCGCAAGCTGGAAGATCTCGAGTCGATCCGCCAGCTCAAGGCGCGCTATCTCGCCTGCTGCGACGCGAAGGATGTCGAGGGCATGCGTGACTGTTTCATCCCCGGCAAGGTCGCGATCGACTACGGCGCGATCGGCGTGTTTGACGATCGGGACCAGCTCATCGATGTGTTTCAGAAGCTCGGCGGCCACGACCATATCGTCGACATGCACCACGGTGTGAATCCGGAAATTGCCGTGCTGGATGACCGCACAGCGCGCGGCACCTGGGGCTTGTATTTCCACCAGATCAACACGAAAGACAACACGCTGACGCAGCTCGGTGCGACCTATGAAGACGAATATCTGCGCACGGACGGCGGCTGGAAGATCAGCAAGACGCGCTGCGTGATCACGTCGACGCAGGTGATGCGCTTTACCGAAGGGGCGCCGCAGGTGATGTTTGCCGGACGCGGCATGACCGCTCCGTGAGGGGAAGGCTGCGCTGCGCGTCAACGCCCCGTTGGGCACGCAGTCACGCTTCCTGATCTGCCATGCACGTTCACCTGCAGAGTCACTTTCCCGTCTGGCTGCATCGGCTGTTACCCGCCTTTCCGTGGCTGGTCACGCAGACGAGCGGCAGGGCCATCATCCGGCGGCGAGGCTTCGAGCGCCTGCTGGTGCCCGGCCAGCAACTGATCCTCAAACCGTTTGAACCCGTTGAGGTGCTGCTCGATGGCGACTACGTGCAGCCATCCGTGTGCACGTTTGAGGTGCAGGGCGATGGGCTGGTTGATCTGCGGGAGGCGTCGCTCTATCAGCGCATCTCGCAGCGCATCTTTCTTCAGCCGCAGCACACGTGGGATGCCACCCATGTGTCTGAACTGATGGACATGCCTGCCCTGAAGGTTCGGGCCAAGCTGTTTTCCCAAGGGTATGCGCTGACGGATATTTGCCGAACGCAGCGGCTCATGCGCGCGCTGTTCGAGGCCAATCAGGGCGGCAGCGCCGTTGCGGCGCTCAAGCGGCGGATCGGATGGCCAATGCACGGCGATCTGGAGACCGCCTTTCATGATCGGCTCGGGGTGTCTCTGGTGACCGCAAGGCGCTTGTCTGCAAGCCCGTCTCGGCGCCAGAGCGAAATGCTTTCCGCTTTTTACCCGCCGGACCGGGTCTTGCAACAGCTGGTTGCTTGCGATTGAGGCGCGCCTTCAGCGGTTGTGCCTCAATCGCGTCAACTGCATCAATCGCCTTAAGCGTTGCTCGCCAGCACCTTGGCCACGGCTTCGGCCACGGGGCCGACGTTCCGCTCATTCAGGCCGGCCACGCACATGCGGCCCGAGCGCAGGATGTAGACGCCATACTGCTCGCGTAGCCGGTCGACCTGATCGGCGCTCAATCCGGTGTACGTGAGCATGCCGCGCTGCTTGATATAGCGCGACAGGGCCTCGCCGCTCAGGTGCTGGCTCAAGCGGTCGTGAATGGCCGTGCGCATGCCGGCAATGCGTTGGCACATGGCCGACAGTTCGTTGCGCCAGGACTGATCCAGCGCGGGTGTCGTCAGGATCTTGGTGACGATCTTGGCGCCGTGGGTCGGCGGGTTGCTGTAGTTCGAACGCACGGCGCTGGTCAATTGGCCCAGCACCCGATCCGCCTCGGCTGCGCTTTCGCAGATCAGGCTGAGCCCGCCGCAGCGCTCGCCATACAGCGAGAAATTCTTCGAGAACGAGTTCGCCACCAGCGCCGGCACGCCACGGCGCGCGATTTCACGCACCGCAAACGCGTCGGCGTCCAGGCCCGCGCCAAAGCCCTGGTAGGCCATGTCGACGAACGGCAGCAGCTCGCGCTTTTGCAGCACGCCGATCAACTGCTCCCACTGCGCGTTGTCCAGATCCACGCCGGTCGGGTTGTGGCAGCACGCATGCAGCACGACGATGCTGTGCTTGGGCAGCGCATCGATTGCCGCCAGCATGGCGTCGAACTTGAGGCCACCGGTCGCTTCGTCGTAGTACGGGTAGGTGTTCACCGTGAACCCCGCACGCTCGAAGATGAAGCGATGGTTTTCCCACGTCGGGTCGCTCACCCAGACCTGGGCTTGCGGGAAATAGCGCTTGAGGAAAGCCGCTCTCTCGAGTTCATGCGAGAAGGCCGGCACTATGAGGGCAACTCCATCCGGGTTTCTGACGTTGCGATTTTCAACAGTTGACACGTCGGATTGCGGTCAATGACGCGGGTCTCAGTTGGCCTTCGTTCTCGATCTCGCATCCCGCCTAGCGAGCGGAAGGAACGCGGCGGGTCTTCATGAAGTCTTCGAAGCTCTCGCCGCGCATCATTGCGTAGACCTGCAGGTTGGTCTTGCGCACCACACGCGCGAACTTCTCCATCACGGAGAAGTTCGCGCCATAGCGGACCATCCCGATCCAGTCTTCACTTCGGACGAGCGACTGTTCTTCGTCGCTCAGGCCCGTAGCAGAAATCGCCGCATCCGGGTCAGCCAGATAGCCCTCGCGATACGGTGCGTGGATCATGTTCCAGAAAAATCCCTACCGATTTAACTTACTATTGCGATAACTATTCTTATCGCAATAGCAAGATGGAAGCACTAAACTGCCTTCCATGAAAACGCGTCTGCTTCCCGTCGATCCCACCGTCAGCACTCCGCCTGACTTCCCCGATGCCGCCGAACTGGCGGCACTGCGTGCCTGGCATGCCGGCTTGTCGACCCGCGAGGCCGTTGAGCGCTACCTGGGCGAGC